>Ga0302324_100000600_pt1 | contig 92762 bp, 77 predicted proteins | sample Palsa_T0_1_FD_201949 | JGI IMG/M metagenome (GOLD analysis project Ga0302324, IMG submission 201949) | Peat permafrost microbial communities from Stordalen Mire near Abisko, Sweden - Palsa_T0_1 | ecosystem: Environmental > Terrestrial > Soil > Palsa > Peat permafrost | place: Sweden: Abisko... | reverse complement strand
GTTAGGCCGATCAGGCCTTTGTGTCAATAACTTCGCGTCCCTTGTAAAAGCCGCAATGCGGACAAGCATTGTGTGGGAGCTTCCGCTCGTGGCAATTCGGGCATTCGCCCAGGGTAGGCGCCGTTAGAAAGTCATGCGCGCGCCGCTTGCTCGTGCGCGCTTTGGAATGGCGTCGCTTGGGATTTGGCATTGAGACTCCTCATCAAAGAAACGGGCAAAATTCCGCCCGAAATAGAACATAACAGTGTAGCTGTCTATTGCTTTTTAGACCAGTCCTGCTTGAGGCGAGCCAATGGAGCGAGCCTGGCGTCCGTGGGATGCTTCTCGCAGCGGCATTCCTCGTGATTCAAATTCACGCCGCAGTGCGGGCAAAGCCCGCGGCAATCGCTGCGGCAAATCACTTTCATGGGGATCGCCAGGTTTACTTGCTCGGCAAGAATGTCCGCGAGGAACAGGCCGTCGCCTTCGAAGAAACCGATGTCGGTTTCGTCCAGATTCAGCTGCGCTTCGTCATCGTCGGGAACCGAAGTGACCGAGCGGTAAAAGAGGTCGAAATCGCGGCCGACTTCTTCAACAACCGTATCGAGACACCGCGCGCACACCAGTTCCAGGCGGGTGTGAAATTCGCCCGTTATGCGAATCTGCCCTTCGATCAACTCCGCAGTGGCCCGGATCTCGAGCGGTTCCACCTGTCGCATTTCCGAGGTATGCAAATCGAGCGTCCCCGGGGCGTAGGTCCTGCGGATGCGGGCCTTGTGTAGCGCGAGCTCATGAACATCGAGAAACATCATTTTCCCCGCATTAACGCGCCTGAAAGGCCATTATAGAGCGCACCTTTTCTATGTCAAGAAACCGCGCTCGGTCGCGCCCCGATTTGACACCAAACGAATAACGGCCGAAATCTGTCCGGGAAGCTGGTACCCGCGACGACGCTTTTCTGCGCATCTGCCGCATATGGGGGTCTCGGTCAATGCGCCCGCCGGCTCAGGTTCGCTGAATGGCCTTGCCCGTTGGACGAACGTGTTCGTGATGCTGTCGCAGCAAGTATTGATCCGTCATGCCCGCAATGTAGTCGCAGATCACCCGAGCGAGCGGCTCGCGTTTCGCCTGCTCCCGGTAAAAGTCAGGCATAGCGTCGGGATGCTCCAGATAATACTGAAATAGCTCGTCGAGCGCTTGCACCGAGCGCTCTCGATCCTCATCGATGGCCGGAAGCGCGTAAAGATTTGCGAGCAGAAAATGCTTTAGCTCGGCGTTCGATTTCGCAGCGCTTTTTGAAAACGACGCCAGCCGTGACCCGTGACCGCGAATGTCCTCGACCGTTCGGGCGTCGGCCTGTTGCACTTGCTGGCGTGTTTCCTCGATGACGTCGGTCGCCAGCAGATTCAGCACGCGCTTGAGCGCCTCGTTGAAAATCAGTTTCGGGCGGCCCATTGGATGATTGCGTTCGACTTCCGAATACATCGCGTCGAAGACCGGGACGGATCGGCGCACGTGTTCGATCTCGACCAGATGCGCCTCGTAGCCGTCGTCGAGATCAGCGGTGTTGTAGGCGATTTCGTCCACAAGATCGATGAGCTGCGCTTCGAGCGGCGGGCGTTGGTCGAGAAGATACTCCGCCAGTTCCGGGTAATCCGCCTCGGCGTGGTCGCGGGAATGCTTGATGATGCCCTCGCGCACTTCGAACGTAAGATTGAGTCCTGGAAAATCGAGATAGCGCTGCTCGAATTGTTCGACGATTCGCAACGCGTGCAAATTGTGATCGAAGCGCTCGCCATATTCGCGCATGCGTGCGTCGAGCTTTTTTTCGCCGGCATGCCCGAACGGCGGATGGCCGATATCATGAACCAGCGCAAGCGCCTCGGCGAGATCCGCATCGAGGGATATCGCGGCGGCCACGGTTCGCGCGATCTGCGCCACTTCAATTGTATGCGTCAGCCGGTTGCGAAAGTGATCTGAGAATCGCGTGGTGAACACCTGCGTCTTCGCTTCGAGACGCCGAAATGCGCGCGAATGAATTACGCGATCGCGGTCGCGTGCGTAGTCGTTGCGGTAGGGATGCGCCGCCTCTGGATAGCGGCGTCCGCGAGAATTCCGCACATCCATCGCATACGGAGCAAGTTCCATGCGGTTATTTTATCAGGCTGCTTCTGCTGGGAGAGGTATTGTCTGAGTAAGAAAAAACGGCGAGATAGAATCCAGTCAAACTCATCGAAGAGCTGGCCAGAAGATCAAACTACGACTGTCCCGGTAGCAGAGCCGCAATCTGGCCCGCTTGCTGCGCGATAGGCGAATCTGGAAACTCGGTTTTGATCTGGCCGTAGAGCTTCGAGGCCTCGGCGATGTTATTCATGCCCCGATAATGGTTCGCCAGGCCCAACATCGCCACAGGTTTCGGAACAAAAACCGTCGGATGCGCGATCAGATCCTTAAAAATCTTTTCTGCGTCAGCCTGCTTGCCAGTCTCGTCATCGAGTTGCGCCAATTCCAGCCGGGCGAGCGATGTGAAGTCGTCTTCGCCGCTGTGGGTGACCTGCTCGAACCACTTGGCGGCTTCGTCGTTTCGCTTCAGGCGCTCGAGCGACAGGCCCACGTAATAAGCCGCGATTTGCCCTGGCCGCGTCCTCGGATATTGCTGCGCAACTGCTTCGAATTTTTTGGCGGCGGTGTCGAATTTGACGTTCTCATCCGTGTATGTGATTTCGCCAGGATCGGAAGGCTCGCCCGCGGTTCGAACCCGCGCGTTGAACACCTTCATCGCATCGTCATATGCCGCCGCAGCCTTTACCGTCTGCCGCTCGGCGTAGAGCCGCCAGCCGAAAAACGCGCCTAAAATGACGACAACAACCACTCCGATATAGATCACGAGTTTCTGGTGTGACAGGACCGCTTCGGCGCCGACCGCCAGCGTGTCCCGGAATTCGTCCTTCTTTAAGTCCTTACGCGAAATGTGCTCAGGCACTACGCCGCTCCTTGCGCAAACTCCAAACTCGCAATGTTATCACAGAATATGTGAAGCGAACTTAAGGGCCGGAAAACGCAAGTCCGAAGACATCGGTGATTCTGAATCGGAAAACGTGGTGACGATAGTCGTGACGTATCGCCAATAGCCGAATTACTTGAAGCTATGAATTGCTGTCCACTCTTCATTCTGTACGTCGAAGACAGTAACGAGTTTCGTAATCTGCAGCAAATCGTGCACGCGCTTGGTGAGGTTCAAAAGTTTTAGCTCGCCCGATGCGTTGGCCACCGTCGTATAGGCGCCCACCAGCTCGCCGATTCCGGCGCTGTCGATGTAATCCACGTCGGCGAGATTCAAAAGGATTTTCTTTTTCCCGATGCTCGTGAGGTTGCGGATTGTATCGCGAAGCAGCGCGCTTCCTTCACCGAGGGTAATCCGGCCGCTGAAATCGACTACCGCGACGTCGCTGTTATCGCGGCAGGTGGCGCGGAGTGTCACGGCCTTATGACTCCTTCTCCGGAGAAGATGCGGAACTACCGTTGTCATGGCGCGAATCGGGCAGCCGCTTCGCCATGATGAGTTCCGCGCCGCCCTCCGGACCGTGCTTGACTATGAACTCGTCCATGAACGCGCGCATGAGAAAAATTCCCCGGCCGGACGTTCGCAAAAGATTTTCCTCGGCCAGTGGATCCGGAACCGCCGAAAGCTCGAATCCCGGCCCCTGATCCAAGATTCGCACCACCATCTTTTCAGGCTCAAACACAATCGTGAAAAAAATCTTCTTCTTGCGGTCCTTCTGGTTCCCGTAGTTATACGCGTTGATCACACCTTCTCGTATGGACATGCCGATTCTGTGGCAATCGTCCTCGCCGAAACCGGCGGCGTCTGAAACACGCATTACGATGCTCTCGGCGAGATCTACGCTTTCGAGCACGCTTTCGAGCGTCACTTCAATCCGTTTGTTTTGGGGCGCCATTCCCGGGCCGAGATTTCTCGCTGGAATCGAGCAGCATGAGTAGCATAGCGCCCAACCCGAAGTCAATCCAGCAGAGGCCCGCTCCGCCTATATCGCGGCAGGGGGTTCACCCTGCGAGTAATGAACTTGGAGATGGCGCCTGGAGATTCGTGTCAGACTCCGATTTCGCGCTTCTGGTAGCAAAGGAGGATGAGGTCGGCGCGACGGCGCACGCCGAACTTGCTGAGCAGATTTGAGACATGGAATTTCACCGTGCGCTCGGAGATGTTGAGCTTGCTGGCGATCTCTTTGTTCGAGAGATTTTCAAGCAACGAATCGAGCGTCTCCTGTTCGCGGTGGCTGAGATCGGCCGCGGCCGCATTCTTGAATTGGCGGCCGTGCGCGCCATTGAGAATCGAGTCTACGAAGTTTGAGAGCAGGACGCGTGGAACCCAGAAGCCGCCGGCCGCCACCAATGGCAGCGCTTCAGGAAGCTGCGCGCGCGCCTCCGAGTATGTCAGCAGACCTTTTGCCCCCATTCGCAGTAGAGAATAGCTATGCGATTCCGAAAATTTCTCGCCGACGACGATCAACCGTGCGCCGGGAGATTGCTCGAGAATGTTGGAAATGAGCGATGCCGCCGCTTGCTGCGACGTGTGCGCGTCAAAAACGTAGATGTTGGCCTTTGGAAGTAGCACTCGCCGAAGTTCCGGTGCCAGATTTGATTCCAGTTGCTTCGTCACGATTTGAAATCCGGGACGTGCGAGTAGCTTCTCGAACTCCCCGAGTACGAGAGGATGGGCTGACATTAGGCAGACAGAAAGATTCTTAGTCTTGGCTGGTTTTGCCATCTGAGTACGATCGGTTCGGATGCTACACACCTGTCGCTGAAAACGCGCTTCAAGCGACCGGCGTCCCCTCGTGCCGAAGCTCCCGCGATCGCGCCCAAAGCGTTCTACGTGGAAAACCCCGGCTTCACTGAAATCGTACAAGCGTTTATGGGCAACGCGGAGAAGATTCTTTTGCAATTGTTTCGAGTGGTAACCCTTCAATAGGGCGGACGGCCTATTGCGATCTTCAATGCAACGTGGGACCTTCCATCTGAATGAGCCGCGCATCGAAAACTCAACGTGCCGATCGAGTACATCACCGGGATAGGAAATGTACGGATCAGAGGTCGTCAATCTGCTACGCAATGGTCGTCAGCCTCAATAAATGGAAAACTTTTTACCTTATGTGGCAGCCGCCTCTCTCGAAATCCCGAATCCCGCGAGAATTGAGACTGAAAATGAGACTAATAAATGGCTTAGTATCAGATACTTAGGTATCTTGTTTTGGGTGTGAGATGCCGAGGCAGAGATAGTCGGCTAGGTTCGACTCTAAGCTCATTTCAACCAGTTCATTGTATCTATAACTAGCTCAAAATAAAGGATATGAGACCAATCGATATTTTCCCGCAAGACCGGCTATAGTGGCAATCGCATTGCTGCCAATACCGGGGGTAGGCTGCGCTTCCTGTCTGCCCCTAAGCTGACAACGGCTCTCAAATAATGGCGACGCAAACGAAAAACGCGGGTCACACGGCTCCGGCGGCTAGCGAGAACGGCAGCTACGCGAGCGGAATAAGCGCGGTAATTCGCTCGCTCGTTAACGTGATAACTGAGCTCGCTCCCACTAACATTCCGATTCTCCTGGTTGGAGAAAGCGGTACGGGCAAACAGATCTTCGCGCGCAAGATTCATCAAATATGGGCCCGGCGTGACGAACCTTTCGTCAAAATTTCGTGCGCCTCGATCAATGCCGAATCACTCGGCCCGGAGCTCGGTCTGAACGGCAATGGCAACGGCGACGCGCTGCATGCAACACGCGGAACTGTGTTCTTCGACGAGATCAGTGAGCTCGACCCTGCATGCCAGCGCAGCCTGCTCTGCTCTTTGCCCGATGGCGATTCAGCGACGCGGCCCGGCACGCTGACCATGCGGGTGATTTCGGCAACCAGCCGGAACCTCGATGAAGAGATGCATGCCGGCCGGTTCCGCAGCGAGCTCTACTACCGCATCAATGGCGTCTGCCTTCGCGTGCCTCCGCTCCGCGAACGGAAGGAAGATATTCCGGAGCTCGTTGAATTTTTCCTGACGAAGTACGCCGCGCAGCTTGGCCGTTCGCGCCCTCTGGTGACCGCGCCGACCTTTCAGACCCTGATGGAACATTCCTGGCCCGGCAACATCCGGGAACTCGAGAACGTGGTTAAGAAAGTCGTGGCCTTGGGCGACGAGCATTTCGCGCTTTCAGAGCGCGTCGAAGTGCCGGCCAGTTCGGCGCCGCCAGACGGCCAGTCCCATTCGCTGAAGGCCGCTTCTCGCGCTGCATCGCGCGAGGCTGAGCGCGAGTTGATTTTGAAGGCTCTCGCGCGGACGCGCTGGAATCGCAAGCGCGCGGCTCAGGAATTGCAGATTAGCTATAAATCGCTGCTCTACAAGTTGAAACAGATCGGTTTGGACGATTCAGGCGCAGCCTAGCAACGCAGGAGACTCAGATGTTTAAGCAATCGATGATTTGTCTGGCTCTCGGCATCGTGGTTCTGGCCGTGCCGGCGCGCGCGCAGAATCAAGACAAGCAAAAAAGCGATTCGCAGACGCAGACTCCCGGCGATCCGACGGCCTTAGCCCGTAAAGCTGCCACCGCAGATCCGAACTACACCATCGGCCCGCAGGACGTTCTGGATATCAGCGTCTGGAAAGAACCCGAGCTGACGCGCAGTGTGCCTGTCCGGCCCGACGGCAAGATTTCGCTGCCCTTGCTGAATGATGTTCAGGCGGCCGGACTAACTCCTTCTCAGCTCGCCGCGCTGATCACTACGAATCTAAAGAAGTTTGTGACCGCGCCGCAGGTCACCGTAATCGTGACTGCGATCAACAGCCAACGTGTTTTTATCATTGGTGAAGTGCTTCGCCCGGGCGCGTTTCCGCTTCTCCCCGGCATGACGGTACTGCAAGCGCTTTCGAGCGCCGGCGGCTTCACTCAATTCGCCTCGCTGAGCAAGATCTACATCTTGCGGAACGAGGACGGAAAGCAAACTAAGCATCCATTCAATTATAAAGCTGCAATTAACGGGAAACAGGTGGACCAGAACTTTTTGATGAAGGCCGGCGATCAGATCGTGGTGCCTTAAGAGGACTCTAAGAGAAAATGATGCGACGATTCCATCTCAACCTGCTGATAGTCCTGTGCTCGGCTTTGCTGGCCGTTCCGGCGGCTCGCGCTCAGCAGCAACCGGCAGATCAATCGGCGCCGCCAAGTCAAGCTGCGCAGCCTAATGAATCGCCGAGCCCGGAGGAAACCGAGCCAACTGATGTCAACGGGCAAAGATTAAATCCCGACACGCGCTCACTTGCCGGGGTGCAGACTGTGTCTCTGGGCGTCCCGGCGCTGGAGCACAGCTACTGGCAGCCTTCCTTCTTCGCGACCGTCGCCGGCGACTCCAATCCGTTGCTTACTCCAGGTACGTCCTCATGGTCAACGTGGACTACGCTCCTCGGAGCCCTTGACGTCCGCGCGAATTCAAGCCATTCAGAATTCTCGATGGATTATGTCGGCGGCGGATCGATCTCCAACGACGCTACCGTGCAGAATGCAATTGTGCAGGAGATGCAAGTGGGCGAGCGAATCAAGGGACGTCGCGCTACGCTTTCATTGCTCGACCAAGTGGCCTATATCCCTGAGACATCTTTCGGCTACGGCGGATTGAATGCATTGTCGCTGCCTGGTGGCGGCGCGCTCGGCTTGCAACCGTTGCTCGTTCCCACAGAAACAATTCTCTCGGCCCGCGGGCAGCGCTTGCTCAATTCGTCGCTCGTCGAGTTTGACGCACTCTTGACTCCGCGAGCGACATTCACGGTCGCTGGTGGATACGCGTTCCTTCACAACTTCAATGCAGACGCCTTGGATTTCAATAACACAATCGGTCAGGCTGGTTTCAGCTATCAAGTATCGCGGCACGATGCGATCGCCGTCCTCTATCGTTTCGATAGCTTCCGTTTCACCAATGCCAACGCGACGCTTCAGGGTCACATCGCCGAACTCACGTACGCGCGCCGAATCACCGGAAGGCTCGCATTCGAACTCGGTGCCGGACCAGAGTACGCAATCTTCCGGCTCCCGGCTTCAACGGGAACCGGTACGAGTTCGACGACCAACATATATTGGGTCGGCGATGCCTCGCTCACCTATGATTTGCGCCGCACGTCGTTTGGTTTGAGCTACGATCACGGAGTTGCTGGCGGATCAGGAGTACTTTCCGGTTCGATCGCCAACACAGTCATCGGCTCGATCTCTTCACAGCTGTCGCGCACCTTCCACGGCGACCTATCAGTGGGGTATGCACGGAATGAGCCGCTATCCATCGGCACAACGACGGGTTCAGCCTTGACTTCAACTTTTGACTATTACTACGGGACTGCGGGAATTAGCCATCCATTTGGACATTCGGTCACGTTGTCGCTCAGCTACCTTTCCCAGTATCAGCATGTGAATGGAACATATTGTGTCGGAACTGTGTGTGGCTCGACGATCCTCCGGCAACAAGTCTCGCTGGGATTGAACTTGCACACGCGGCCGTTCCCGATCGATTGATCGATATCAAGTTTTGGAAAGAAAAGAGGTCAGAATGACTCAGCGCCAACTAACCCCCGCCGATTATCTGGCGATGCTTCGCCGTCGATGGGTATTGATCGCCGTCCTGACACTTGTGGGCGGCCCGCTTGCCTACGGAGTTTCGAAGTTCTTGCCGAATCGGTACAAATCGCAAACTCTTGTATTGGTGGATGCACCCACGGTGCCTTCCGACGTCGTCAGACCAGTTGTCACTGCCGATCTCAACCAGCGCCTTTCGAGCATGCAGGAACAGATCCTCAGCCGCACGCGGCTTGAGCCGGTCATCCGCCAGTTCGGGCTTTATCCGAAAGACATCAACGTGAAGCCCATGGAAGAGCTCGTGACGAGGCTGCGCAAAGACGTCGAAGTCACGCCTGTCGAAGCCATGGCAGAGACTCGCTCGCAGGAATTGCCCGGCTTCCACGTGAGCGTGACATCGGATAGCCCGACGACGGCACAAAACGTGTGCGCCACGATCACCTCTATGTTCATCCAGGAAAGTGTCCACCTGCGCGAGCAACGCTCCGAAAACACCACGCAGTTCCTAAGCGAACAGCTTGCGGATGCCAAGGCAAAACTTGACGCGCAGGATTCAAGGCTGGCCGCGTTTAAGAGCCTCCACATGAACGCGCTGCCCGACGAGGAGCAGACAAATCTAAATCTCTTGAATAACCTGACCACGCAACTCGACGCCGCATCCCAGGCGCTCGCCCGTGCGCAACAGGACAAAAGCTTTGCAGAGTCCATGCTCGCACCCCAGGTCGAGGAATGGAAAGCCACACAATCCGGGCACAGCCCAACCACGCTTCAGCAGCAACTCAAAGCGCTCGAGTCTCAGCTTACAGGTCTCCGAGCCAGATACACGGATGATTATCCTGACGTGATCAAGACCAAGAACGATATCGCGGCGCTGAAAAAGCAGATAGCCGATACAGATGCTCCGAGAGCCAATCCGGACACCGCCAAGGACACGACGTCCGCGGTTGAGCCTCCTCAAATCCAGCAACTGCGCGCCCAGATCCATACCTACGAGCAGGCTATCGCAGCGAAACAAGCCGAACAGGACCAGATCAAACAACAGATAAATGTTTATCAGGCTCGGGTTCAATCCAGTCCGGCGATTGAGCAGCAATATAAGGAGCTTACCAGGGACTATCAGACTGCTCTCGATTTCTACAATGACCTGCTGAAAAAGCGCGATCAATCAGCCATGGCCACGGATTTGGAACATCAACAGCAAGGCGAGCAGTTCCGCATTCTCGATCCTGCTAATCTACCTGACAAGCCCACTTTCCCGAATCGCCGGTTATTTGCGTTGGGCGGATTTGCCGGAGGGCTGGCGCTAGGCTTCGGTTTGGCCTACTTGATCGAAGTACGTGACACGTCTTTGAAGACCGAGAGCGACGTCGAATTCACTTTGCGCTTGCCGGTTCTGGCAATGGTTCCGGCAATCAAGAGCGCAGACGGCAAACGGGCGCAGATCGACGGTGGCCCGACATCAGCCGGCGCAGGACTGACCGCCGGATTGCGCGCCTGAGGAGATCATGTACCAGAAATTTTTTGGGCTTCGCGAAAGCCCGTTCAACGTAAACCCGGACCCTCGCTATCTCTACATGACCAAGCAAACGCAGGAAGCGCTTGCAGGCTTGACCTATGGCATTCAAAACCGCAAAGGTTTCATCCTGCTGACCGGCGAGGTCGGTACCGGCAAAACCACTTTAATCAATCAACTTCTCGATTGGTTGCGCGCCCAACGAATGTCGACCGCTTTCATTTTCAATTCGCGGCTCGAAGTCAACCAGTTGTTCGATTTCATCATGGCCGATTTTGAGATCCCATGCGAGTCGCGCGAGAAAAGCCAGGTTCTGCTGCGGCTCAACCATTGGCTTTTGGAGCGCTATCGAACGGGCGGAACCGCCGTTCTAATCGTGGACGAAGCGCAAAATCTTTCCACCGATGTGCTCGAGGAGATTCGTCTGCTGACGAATCTCGAAACCTCGACTGAGAAGCTTCTCCAGATCGTGCTTTGCGGACAGCCGGAGCTCGAAGAAAAACTGAAGCAGCCGCAATTGCGTCAGCTTCGCCAGCGCATCACTCTCCGCTGCCACACGTCCCCGCTCACGCTCGATGAAACCTTCAAGTACATCGCCGAACGCCTGCGCATCGGCGGTGGAAATGGCGAGCCGATTTTCTCGAAGGAAGCCGTCCACGCGGTGCATGTCTATTCGCGCGGAATTCCCCGCGTCGTCAATTCCTTGTGCGAGCATTCGTTGATCAACGCCTATGTGGATGGTGTGCGCCCGGTGCCCGCCCAGCTTGTTGAAGACGTTGCCAGAGAATTTCAGCTCGATGAGATTGCTCCCACCGCACCCGTGGGATCTCTATTTCGCGCGGAGCAGGCTGCCAACACTCAGTCGCTGCTCAAAGATTTGGACCAGATTCTCGAGCGATTGCGCCAGTCCGCCGTTGTCCCGACTCGCGAAAGGAAGCCATGAGCCGCATCCATGAAGCATTAAAGAAGGCCGAGCAGGAGCGCGCGACCTCACAATCGCAGCATCCGGCGACGGTTGTTGTACCGGCCGAGCCGCCCCGTCACTCGACCGTGCGCATGCCTAGCGCCGCAGTCGTGGTGCCTGAAAATAGGCTTCCCAACCCAGCTATACTGCCCCCGCCGCCCGATGGCGCGCTGCGCTTTGACGATTTGCGGTTGCATTGCGCGCGTCCAGCATGGCATGTCGACCCGGATGTAAATGTCTTCATCAATTCGGAGGGCAGTGGTCGAGGCGCGGAGCAATTCCGCACGCTGCGCTCGCGGCTCTATCAAATCCGGTCAGCTCAACCGCTCTCTGTCGTGCTCGTGACGAGTTCAGTCCCGGCCGAGGGCAAGACGTTCGTCACATCCAATCTCGCTCAGTCAATCGTTCGCCAGCCCGATCGTCACGCTCTGATCATTGATGGCGACATGCGCTGCCCTCGTCTGCACCAGGCGCTTGGCGCGCCGCAAACGCCGGGCCTGACGGATTATCTGCGCGGCGATGCCGATGAAATGTCCGTCATTCAGAGCGGCGGCGAAGGAAACCTTTTCTTCATCGGCGGCGGCACAAAGGTGTCAAACCCGAGCGAGTTGCTTTCGAACGGCCGCCTGAACGTTCTGCTCAAACGCGTCGCACACGCTTTCGATTGGATTCTTATCGACGCCCCGCCCTGCCTCCCTGTAGCCGACGCCACGGTGATCGCCGATTCCTGCGACGGCATTCTCTTCGTGGTGAGAGCAGGATCGACACCCGCGGCGGTCGCACAGAGAGCGTTTCAAGAGCTTAAAGGCCGGAATATTCTCGGTGTGGTGCTCAATGCTGTCGAAGATACTCATGCCTACGGCTCGACGTATTACCAGAGCTACGGCTATGGGTACGGGTACAGCTAGAACGACTTTTTATCGCGAACGGTCGCGGAGCCTTCGCGAGAGCAAGAATTAAATCCGCAAGTTATAAATATATTACTAAAGAACGATTTGGTGCTTGGCTTACACATAAAAGCGGTTCATTCTGCGTGATAAGAGCTCCCAGGCACAGCACCAGTCGCGTGACCCGCGAGCGAAGGCAATTATGAGTCATCAACCTAAAACGCCATTGGGATACAAAGAGAGCGCTGTTGGGTACGAGGAGCCGCCCAGTCCGCCTTCCGCTGGAATACTTGCTCCAGCTTCCAATGAAGTTGAAACCGTACTCACCAGCTGGTGGCAGGACCTGCTGGGAATTGATTCGGCCGGTCTCGACGACGACTTCTTTGACCTCGGTGGCCACTCGCTAATCGGCGTGCAGCTCTTCAGCAAAATCAAGCAAACATATGGCGTCGATCTTGGTCTTTCAACTCTATTCGATGCCCGAACAATTAGACAGATGGCCGAAGTTATCACCCTGGCGAGCAAGCCTTCCAGGACTGAGCCCGAGCCGTGGTCGCCAGTCGTGCCCATTCAGCCGAGCGGATCGCGTCCGCCGCTTTATTTAATCCCTGGGGGATATGGCACCACAGTCCTTCCATTCCGCGAAGTTTCACTGCTCCTGGGCCCGGACCAGCCGGTTTATGGTCTCGAAGCCCAAATGCCAGCGCCCAATGAAGAGATGGAGCCGATTCCCGTGAGAGCGGCTCGGTTCGTCAACGAGGTGCGTGCGAAACAACCGAATGGGCCGTACTACCTCCTCGGCTGGTGCGGGGGTGGATATGTCGCATTCGAGATGGCGCAAATTCTTGTGTCAGCGGGGCAGGGAGTTGCTTTTCTCGGAATCATTGAATGTGCCGATCCTCAGCATCCAAGAAGCTGGTGGGAAGGCATAGGATTCCGCAGTCAGCGGGCAGTTTGGCGCGCTCGGAACTTCATGAAGCGCGGCCCGAAGGGTATTGCGCGATGGGCCGGAGAGCGCATTGGCGTGATTTCAAAACAGACTAAACCCATCAAGATTGATAATCAACTCTTGCCGTTGCCGCCCGAGTTAATGGATGAAGTTGACGAGCGAGCTTGGCGCAACGTGTATCGATATCACCCCACGACTTACCCTGGGAAAACTGTCGTAATAATTGGTGAAGAATCCTGGAAGTACAGCGGTGTTGTCCGTTCCTTGGATCCCCGGCTGTATTGGTGCAAGCTTTCGAGAGGAGGCAGCGAAGTCAAAGTAATTCCAGGCGATCACATGGATTTGCTGAAAGCTCCGAATTCCCAGATCCTTGCCGGCGAATTGCTCCTCGGAATGGGCAAAAATGTCAGGACTCGATAATACCTGATTTTGTGTGCCATCGACGCAGGCAAGCGCTGCTGCGACCGGACGTTGACCGAACACGCGAATACTCGGAGCGAGAACCGGTTTTATCCCATCTACTTGAAAGAAAAAACATGGGTGCACTCAGGTCAAAATCGCGGCCAGGAAATGCTGGCTCTTCCTTTCAGACAGGTTGGGCTCGATCGTGTTTCAAGATCGTCCGACAAAAAGAAACCGGTCGTGAATACAGCGCGTACTGAGGCGGTCTTCTCAGGTAGTCACGTTCCCCGAAGTTCAGATCTTCCGGGGTTTTCCAGCACTTCGCTTTCATTTCTACTGATTGGGGCAGTGCTCAGGATCATTTGTTTCCTTTTTTCCTCCAATGACGGTGGAGACGCCGTTTCTCGCGCTGTCGGAACGGCAATCTGGCTTCAGCACAAAGACTGGCACCTGGACGCATTTGGCCCATACCTACCCCTTCATTTTTGGCTGATGGCGCTTCCCTCCTCTTTGTTGGGTAACGTACTTATCGGCACGAGGATCTTGAGCCTGGTGTTGGGCATCGCCTCGCTCTATTTCCTTTGGCTCAGCGCATATGAACTGTTTGATGGTACTGCGGCCGATTACTCGCTGATTCTGTATGCTTTTTACTCGCTCCACGTCGGATACAGCACAACCTCTTCGTCTGAAGTGCCCTACTTGTTCTTCTTATTGGTCGGTCTGGCGTTGCTTTTTCGCTTCAGAAGAACGGGTCAAGTTGGGCTGCTGGTATTGAGCGGCCTGGCAGTGACGTGCGCTGCGGCAATACGATACGAAGCCTGGGTATTGATCTTAGCGATTGGATTGAGCTTGCTGTGGCCTTTAACAAGGATCCTGCGCCGAACTTTTTGGCGGCTCAGTGAGCTCCAGCCCGTTTTGGTATTCGCCGCTGCCGCTGCAGTTTGGCCGGTCACCTTTATGATTTACTGCTGGATGAAATTTCGAGATCCGGTCCATTATTTGACCGCACAGAAGGCGTGGACTGCGGAAATTGGGACTTTCGCCCAGCACAGTTTTCTATACATTTTGACTTTTCATCCGGGCGTGATGCTAATCACGTTATCGCCTTTTGGGATTGCAGCCATCCTTTACGGCCTTTGGGTCGCCAGGCATGATGGTCCTCCCGTACGGGATTATTTCGTCATCGTGTTGGCTTTCACGATTGTCCAATTCTACGACCTCATTTCCGGCGCGACCTGGCCGTCGGCCCGTTACTCCATGACGCTCGCGACACTTCTGGCGCTCGCGGGCGGCTATGGCGTCAAAACTCTTCTGGCAAAGACCTCAGGTCAACTCCGAATAGCCGTCGTGACGGTGTTCATCGGCGGGCTGATCGCGAACTTTGCTCTGGTCCTGTTGTTCAGCCAAATGAATTGGCGGTTTGCCGATAAGTTTCGCTCCGTGTCTCCGCTGGTTCAGTATCCAACGCACGTTCAGGAGGTCTCCAAGTTTCTTAAAGCGGCGATGAGTCAGGACAGCGCGATTGTCATCGATAATTACAATTGCGAGTCAGGCATCATTGCCCGCGCGATCGATTTGCCCCTGCCCCCTGGCAATCGGGCGTTTTTAGCGTCCGCTAGAATTCACAGTTATGAATGCGATGCCCCAGGCGGCTTTTCGGCTGGCGAGATAACTGCGCAACAGCAAGACTTGCACGAATTTATCAAACTTCACCAACCGGAATATGTTGTGTACTACCCACTCGGAAGTTTAAGGCCGTATTTGCCTCTCACCAGTTGCTCTGACGCCCCTATAGATCTGGACGGAGCAAAGTATCGTTGCGTTTACTCAGGTCAGATTTATGAGGTATTCCGGGTGGCCTACTGAGAAGAGATGTTCACGGTCCCGGAAGAAGTCTGTCTGCGGTAAGATCTTCCTCGAGAGTCCAAAGAGGTGATCGTCCGGCAAAAACGTTTCCGCGTCTGGTGCCGCGGCCTTAAAACAGTGGGCCGATCATATAGACGTCGTCGCATGCCAAGTCGCCGGGGTTCGAGCAGTTCCCTGACGGATAGGCCATGTTCGATGAGAAGATCACGTATCTTCCATCACGGCTAAGGGCGGCACGCTGCTGTCCCCAGAACGAGGAGCTGTCATCTCGCGTCCGCGACCAGGCCAACCGGTACACTTTCCCCGGCGTCCCTCCCAGCGCAGACTCGTTCCCGGCGCTATCCGCTCGCACCAGGATCATTTCGCTTTCATAGGGAAACCAGCAGTCCCCTGGAAGCGCACTACCCGCGCTTGTCAATTGGCTGCACGACGTATGCGTAGGGGTCATGTAGTTTGAACTGGTTGTCCACCATTCTGGTGATGCCGGGCGGCTCGTGTCGTCATAGGCGATCAAGAACCACGGCTGCGACGGTCCTGTGCCTGCCGTGCTCAAATGTCCGCCAGTAAAGATCGTCGTGAAGACGCAATTCACAGCCAGTGTGTCCTCATTCATCTCCGAATGCCCACCGTTGTTGTAGCAGGGATCATTCGCATTCGTTCCATTCGGTGAGGAGTCCCAAAGCTGAACGCGCATGTTCTGGTTACCCGTGAGGCTCATGAAGGTATCGCTGTGCGTCGTGCCACTCACAATCAACGATAGCGATCCGCCAGACCCAATCAGAGCCTTGCAGGAATAACCGGCGTTAAAAGCTGAAATACAACCCAAAGGCATTCCCGTATCGAGGTTCGGGTGCAGTTCTAGCTCCAACGCGTTCTCTGTTGTCATTATGACTTTGTGAAAGCAGCCCCCGATGTCCGTCGAACCCAGCGGTGTTGGTGCTCCAGTTATTACGCAAAGTCCTGCGCCTGAAGCCGCGATTCCGTTACTGCCGCCGGTCTGGGTCGTAAACACGTTGAACTGCGCTGACGTATTCAGGTTGTAGCTGAAAGCGTCGAGCGCAACGGTGCCCGAGCCTGCATGTTCTCCGATCAGGCCGATGGTTGAACCATCATAGGAAATTCGAGTTTCGTCTGGGATCGTGATGTAACTGTACTGATTGAAAGTGTGAACGAGAGAAGTCTTGAGTGCATTCGCGCCGGTTATCGTCGCGCTCATCAAAGTATTGTTTTTCGTGTAATAGAACAGGTTCGGAGTCGCGGGGTTCGCAGACCACATCAGCAAGCCGCCAGCGGGGATGTGCGCATCGTTGACGATTACCTTCCCGCTTGTGTCTATCACGCACCATCCACCGCTGTTGCCGCACGTTCCCGCCCCGGCAACGAAGATGTATGTGTCACTGCTGTTCATGGGCTCGTGTGTGGAATAATAATGCGACGTATCTCCTCCCACGGTTAAGCGCTTTACCACGCAGCCTGAGCCTCCAGATACCGTGCCCAGGGCATCCGTATACGTCCCACCAACGGAAGATGGAGGCACGAAGCTCGCCCAATCGGATGGCATGTGTCCGTTGCCGTCATCCGCCAGGCCGCAGAGCGGGGCGCTGCCGTTCTGCGCACTTCCCCCTCCTGATCCTCCGGTGCCTGACAAAGAGGCGATGGTAGGAGAGTTTGTCGCGTTGCTCGCTACGGAGACACTCCCAGTCGCACTTCCCGAAGCTGTCGGGGCGAACATGACTATGAGTGTGGCCGTCTGGTTGGGCGCCAGAGTCGTGCCAGCACTCACACCGCTTGCGCTGAATTCACTTCCAGTGACGCTTACGCTTGAAATGGTAACGTTCGAGCTTCCATTATTTGTGAGAGCTACGTTCGAAGTGCTGCTCTGTCCTACCGCCGTGTTTCCAAAATTGTACGAGGCGGGCGAAATCGCTAAACCAGTCAATACGGCAGTTGAGGCGTTCCTACTCACGGCGCCTGGGCATCTGGAAAGGCTTATGACCGCCAGCATCACGGCAGCAATGGACAGAATAGCGATCAGTCCGCGTCGGGACGTATGCTTGTCCGCTGCCTTGGCATTCTGGGGCCGTACTCGATAATCGGTGTTAAGGCGAAACAATTTCATAGCGCTGACTGTGCAGGAAACCGGAATTTGTCCCCGGTCCGATTGATTGGAGCGTCTTTCCGCTTGCTGTACGTTACGCGACCCGAACCGATTAAGTCAACAACTGGTTCGTCACTCATTTAGGGTGGTTATGTGGCGAGATACATAGGGGGGTGACGAGCTTGTCCTTGCCCGTCAAGAGAACTTTCGCCGCGCGTCGGATGCTTCGATGCAACCGAGGCTGCGCTGACTATGAGCTCCAGAAAGCTTACCCATTGGACGGATCTTGTATGGGCCATGCCTACACCAAGTCGCGCTGCATCTCCCACGCCTCTAGAACAGCGGGCCGACCAGGTAGACGTCGTCGCATGCCAAGTCGCTTGGGTTCGAGCAATTCCCTGACGGATAGGCCATATTCGATGAGAAGATCACGTATCTTCCATCACGGCTAAGGGCGGCACGCTGCTGTCCCCAGAACGAGGAGCTGTCGTCTCGCGTGCGCGACCAGGCCAACCGGTACACTTTTCCGGACGTGCCTCCCAGTGCAGAATCGTTCCCGGCGCTGTCGGCTCGAACCAGGATCATTTCGCTTTCATACGGGAACCAGCAGTTGCCCGGAAACGCACTACCCGCGCTCGTGTATTGACTGCACGATGTGTTCGTGGGAGCCACGTAGTTTGAGCTTGTTGTCCACCATTCTGGTGACGACGGACGGCTCGTGTCGTCATAGGCGATCAAGAACCAGGGCTGTGACGGTCCCGTCCCCGCCGTGCTGATGTGTCCCCCAGTGAACACTGTTGTAAAGGCGCAAGAGACGTCGTTGTTCGCATCGTTCATATTCGAGTGTCCGCCGTGCTGCGGGCAGGGATCATTCGCCTGTGTTCCGTTGGGTGACGGATCCCACAGCGACATGAACATATTTTCTCCGCCTGTAAGGCTCTCGTACGAATCCGTGTGAGTCGTTCCACTCTGCATATTGAATAGAGTTCCGCCGGCAGTGATAATCGACTTACATGACGCCCCAGCGGCAAACGCTGACTTGCAAGCCGCATCCATGTTCGGTTCCGTATTCGAGTGCCATTCGACTTCCACGCGGTTGTCCGTGGACATGATGATTTTGTGGATGCAGCCGCCTACGATGTCTGTCGATCCCATTGGGAATGGTGCAGCGCCGGACCCGCTATATTCCGAACCGGCATGAACGGTGCAGCTTCCACTCATCGAGGTTGTGAAAATGGCCGATTGGCTCAGACTATCCAAGTTGAAGCTGAATATATCCGCATTCGCCGTTCCGCTGCCGGTATGCTCGCCTACAAGTCCGATGGTCGTCCCGTCAAGCGAGATGCGTGTCTCATCAGGAATCGTGATGTAGCTATACTGCGAGAACGTATACACCGTCGAGATACTGATCGTATTCGTGCCGGTGATCGTCGCGCTCATCAGAGAGTTGTTGTTTGTATAGTAGAAGAGAGCTGGTGTGGTGGCCGACCACATGAACAGCGTGGTCGGGTTAGTCGGGGATGGCATGTGCGCGTCATTCACGATCACACTTCCATCCAGGTTGATGACGCACCACCCTCCTCCGCTCCCGCACGTTCCTCCCCCGGCCACGAAGACATAAGTATCGTTGCTGTTCATCGGCTCGTGTGTGGAATAGTAATGCGCTGTATCTCCTCCCACCGTTAGGCGCTTTACCACGCAGCCTGCGCCCGATCCTGTCGCCGATCCGAGGGCATCCGTATACGTTCCCCCAACAGCAGAAGGCGGTGTAAACGTCGCCCAATCGGATGGCATATGTCCCTTGCCATCATCTGGCAATCCGCATAGAGGGGCGCCGGTGCTTGGTGCACCTCCTCCTCCTGCTCCGCCTGACGTTGCTCCTGTGCCCGACAAAGTGACCGCCGCAGGAGAGTTGGTTGCGTTGCTGACTACGGAAATACTCCCCGCCTGACTTCCGGCGGCTGTCGGGGTGAACGTGACATTCAGTGTGGCCGTCTGGTTGGGTGTGAGCGTCGTATTAGCATTCACCCCTGTCGCACCGTATTCAGATCCAGTGACGCCAACGGTCGAAATGATTACATTCGCGCTTCCGTTATTCTTGAGCGTAACACTCGCCGAACCGGTAGAACTCACATCCACGGTGCCAAAACTTATGCTGCTCGGACTCACTTCTAGCAGTTGGCTGGCAGTTGTCGCGGTTCCGGTTAGCGGAATCGTGATGGGAGAACCTGGCGCGTTGCTCGATACTGATATAGAGCCGGTATCCGTTCCAGCCGCAGTGGGCTTGAACGTAGCCGTGAAAGTCGCGCTACCGCCAGCAGCGATCGTGGACGACGGTGACATACTCGAAGCGCTGAAGCCGGTGCCTGTCGCGGACATTGCCGACACAGTTACGCTTGAAGTCCCCGTATTCTTCAGGGTGATCGTTTGCGAACTTGTACTACCCGTGTCGACGCTGCCGAACGCAACGCTCGTCGGAGTTGCGGACAGCGCTCCCAGCGCTCCCGTTCCCGTCAAAGTTACCGCGACGGTTGGATTTGAGGCGTCGCTGGTCACCGTTATACTGCCGCTTGAACTCGCCGCTGAAGTCGGCTTGAACTGTGCGGTAAATGACGTGCTCTGACCCGCGCTAAGTGTCAACGGAGTGGTCAACCCGGTGTAGGTGAAACCCGTTCCAGTAACGCTCGCTCCGGAGATGGTTGTGCTTGCAGTTCCCGAGTTCATCAGCGTGACTGTCGAACTTCCCGTGCTGCCCACGTTGATATTCCCGAAGCTAACGGCTGCCGGGCTTGCTCCGAGCTGGCCATCGGTTCCCGTGCCGGACATCGCGACAGTCGCTGAGGGATCCGCGCTGCCAACTTCACCTGAGACGTCGACGTCGCCGGACGCGCTGCCGGCCTTGGTGGGGGTGAATTCGACAGTAAAGCTGGTACTCTGGCCAGCCGCGAGTGTCATCGGCGTGCTTAGCCCTGTGACAGTGAACTCCGAACCGGTATGCGTGAAGGAATTGACGGTTATGGACTCATTCCCGGAATTCTTCAGCGTGACAGCCTGCTTGCTCGTGGCGCCGACTGATGTATTGGCGAATGTGATGACGGCCGGAGTGGTAGTCAAAGTGGCCGTGGAAGCAATCGCCGTTCCCGAAAGAACCAATGCTTGCGGCGAGCCTGGTACGTTGTCAACGAAGCTGATCATTCCTGCATCCGTTGCTGCGGCGGGCGGAGTAAATACAACGTTAAACGTCATGCTTTGGCCTGCAGCGATTGATGCCGTCGCGGAAAGACCATTTGTAGTGAAGCCAGTACCGGATACGCTCGCAGCACTGAGTGTCAGAGGTGCGTTTCCGCCGTTGGAAATCGTCACGGGCTTCGAACTGGTTTGGCCGGCGATCACATTCGTGAAAGTAACCGAAGCTGGAGAAATCGAGAAAAGAGGCCCCGAACCCGTTCCAGAAATCCCGACTGCCATCTGCGGATTCGAAGAATTACTCGATATTGAAAGAGTCCCGGTAACAGCGCCAGGAGTTTCCGGCGCGAATTGGATTTGAATTGTGGCGCTCGACCCTGCCGCAATCTGCGTTGGTGCAGTTCCAACAATTGATAAGCCAGCGCCCGAAATCACTGCGGAAGAGATTTCCGCCGTCGCGCTGCCAGTGTTTGTCACCGTAACGGTCTGGCTCGTTTTGCTGCCGTCCGTAATACTCCCGAAGCTCACGCTGGTTGGGTTCGCGGAGAGCGTCCCCGTTCCCGAGCCCCCTCCCGACCCTGAACCCCCACTCGAACCTGAACCAGACGCGCCTTTGCTCACCACGCCGGCGCAACTCGACAGCCCTATCGAAGCCACAATAAGGACGAGCGTCGCGAGTGGCGCGAAAATGGCCCCAATCGCGGGCTTTTTGGTGTTTAGTGGTTCAGATGAAGACAATAATAAGTGGCGAACGTCACTCCGGCTTCTCATAATAAGAATAGTGTATGAACCGACCTCGGCACGTATCTACTGGTCGAGGGAACAAACTAAGGACAGGTAGAAGTGGCACTAGAGTTCAGGGTGAAACTGTCCTAACCTGTACCTCGTTACACGCGGTCTCGGAGCGGAATCTATCCGATCATGCACGTAGCCTTTTGGCGCGCGATGCTCGGCGCGACATTGTCGGAGCGGGCTATTGCACGAAAATACCGGAATGACATTTTTTGTCACACGTATCCCAGCGAACGCGATGCGCCGGCCCGTGGGAGCGAATTGGGTCGTGAGCTGATAGGGGCAGCGAAGAATTGCCTGCCGGCGCGCCTAAGTGTATATTGGCGGCCAGGTTGAGACTAAATCGGGAATCCTCGATCAAGCCCGCCATCGACAGGAGCGAATGACTACTAAACCTGTTCTTCTCGGCAGTCCGCCTCAAGAATCTCCGTGCAATCGACTGGCAGGTAGACTTCAGCAGTCCACGGCAGTCGTCAGACTAGTGCTTGCCACTCTCCTTCTACTTCTAATTTCCCCTGGCGCGAGTGCACAACAGCAGGGCAACTACACCAAGGCAAGAAAACCAATCATGAGGGCGAGCGTGCAGACCAGCATATTTGGGAAACTTGACGACGGCACTGAGATTCAGATGTACACGCTGAAGAACCCCGCGGGAGCATCCGCGAAGATCATCACCTATGGAGCCACGCTCGCCGAATTGTGGGTGCCCGATCGCAACGGGAAATTCGGTGATGTTGTGCTCGGCTTCGACAATTTAAAAGCCTATCTCGGACCTCATCCCCATTTCGGGGGAGTTATCGGCCGAGTCGCGAACCGCATCGCCAAAGGAAAATTCACACTGGACGGCGCTCAGTACACGCTCGCGATCAACAATGGCCCGAACACGCTCCACGGCGGAAATGTTGGTTTTGACCGGCGCGTTTGGAAAGCTGAGCCGGTCGAGGCCACCTACGAGGCCGGAGTGCGCTTGACCTACACCAGCCCGGACGGTGAAGAAGGATTCCCCGGGAAGCTTACCGTCTCCGTGCAATACACGCTCACGGCAGACAACTCTCTGAAGATTGCATATACCGCAACTACCGATAAGCCAACGATCGTGAATCTAACCAACCATACCTATTTCAATCTGGCGGGTGCGGGCGATATCTTGAAGGACACGGTCGAAATCAAAGCTGATTCATACACGCCGGTTGATTCGACCATGATTCCCACCGGAGAAATCGTGCCAGTGAAGGGCACCCCGCTCGATTTCACCAAACCCACGGCGGTTGGCGCGCGTACCACCTCGCTCGATCCGATGGCCGGTGCGTACGATTTCAATTACGTCTTGAATGGAAAGCCCGGCGAGTTGCGATTCGCCGCCAGGGTCACGGATCCGGGCAACGGCCGCGTCATGGAAGTTTGGACCACCGAACCGGGCGTGCAGCTCTACACCGCCGTCGGTCTCGATGGCAGCATCATCGGCAAGCGCGGCGTCGCGTATCCCAAGTTCGGCGCGGTATGCCTTGAAACGGAGCACTTCCCCGACTCAATCAATCACCCCAATTTCCCCTCAACGATCCTCCGGCCCGGCTCGACCTTCCAGTCGGAGACGATTTACAAGTTTTCGACGGAAAAAGGGGCCAACTAGGCGTAGTGCATTTTACGTTTCGGATGCGCCAAGACTTTCCTCCGTTGAGCCGCGCAATCGCATATCCTAGAACAAGCGATTCTAGGCTCTAGATTCTTGGGGCTCGACCGATCGCCGGATCCCTCTCGACTCACCGATTGGAGTCTCTCTTGAATTGCGGAAAGGCGGATTCATGCGTTACCTTGTGACCGGCGGCGCCGGATTTATCGGCTCGAACTTGGTGGACGAGCTCGTTCGCCGCGGCCAGAGTGTCGCCATACTTGACGATCTTTCGTCCGGCAAAGAAAAAAATCTCCAAAACGCGGCATCGAAGATCGATTTCCATAAGGGCAGCATTACCGACCTCGCTGCCGTGCAATCCGCATGCAACGGCGCCGACTACGTAATCCACTTGGCAGCGCGCACTTCTGTGCCCCGTTCGGTCGCGGATCCGATCGAAACCAATCGCGTGAATATTGACGGCACGCTAAACGTTCTCGTCGCGGCGCGCGATGCCAAGGTGAAGCGTATCGTCTTCGCGGCGTCATCCTCCGCCTATGGCGAAACGCCGACGTTGCCGAAAGTCGAAACCATGGTTCCTCATCCGATTTCTCCCTACGGCGTGACGAAATTCGTCGGGGAAATGTATTCCGAAGTCTTTGGGCGCGTCTATGGCCTCGAAAACGCTTCTCTCCGCTACTTCAATGTATTCGGGCCGCGCCAGGACCCAACGTCTCAATACTCAGGCGTGCTTTCGCGATTCATGCTCGCGGTGCTCGAGGGCACTCAGCCCATCGTCTATGGCGACGGTGAACAATCGCGCGACTTCACTTTCGTCGAGAACGTCGTCGATGCCACGTTGCGTGCGTGCGAAGCTCCGGGCGCGTCGGGCAAAGTTTTCAACGTGGGCACCGGCTCGCGGATCACGCTCAACCAGGTGTTGAAGCAGCTCGAAAAGATTTCAGGCAAGCCGATTCAAGCAAAATACGATCCGCCCCGGACCGGAGACATCTTGCACTCTCAGGCGGACATCAGCCTCGGCCGAACGTTGCTTGGGTATATCCCCAGCGTAGATTTCGGCGCCGGGCTTCAACGGACTTGGGACTGGTACAAGCAGACATACCAAAAGAAATAGTCGAGAGTTAAACTATTAGGGTCGCGGAGGGTTCAAGTTGCGCGTAGGCCTGATTGGTTGGAGAGGAATGGTCGGCAGCGTCCTCATGCAGAGGATGCGCGAGGAGAATGATTTCTCCGGGATCGAGCCGATGTTCTTTTCGACTTCGAATGCAGGCGGCGCCGCGCCCAAAGAATCGGGCGATGGCGGCAAACTCGAAGATGCGAAGAATTTGAAGCTGCTTGCGGCTTGCGACACGTTAATCAGCTGCCAGGGCGGCGAGTATACGACTGAGATTTACGGCCCGTTGCGCAAGAGCGGATGGGACGGTTATTGGATTGACGCCGCGTCCACTCTTCGCATGGCTGACGATGCTGTGATCATTCTCGATCCCGTGAATGCAGACGTAATTCGAGGGGGCCTGACTAAGGGCGTGAGAACCTTTGCGGGCGGCAATTGTACTGTGAGCCTGATGCTGATGGGCGTTGGCGGGCTCTTCAAGTCAAGGCTGGTCGAGTGGATGACGACCATGACCTATCAAGCGGCTTCGGGCGCGGGCGCTGCGAAGATGTTGGAACTTGTGAAGCAAATGGAATACATCACCGTGCCGACGCGCGCGACTCCTTCAGAAAACGCTTTAGAAGTGGATCGCATGGTGACTCACACGCAGCGAGATTCTGGAATTCCCACCAAGGAATTCGGCGCGCCTCTTGCCGGGAGCCTGATTCCGTGGGTTGATCGCGCCATGCCGGATGGGCAAACCCGCGAAGAATGGAAGGGCATGGCCGAAGCAAATAAGATCATGGGCCTGCATCCTCCCGTGCCCGTTGATGGCATCTGCGTGCGCGTTGGGACGATGCGCTGCCATAGCCAGGCATTGTGCATAAAGCTCAATAAAAATGTGCCGCAACAGGATATTGAACAGATCCTTGCCAACAGCAACCCGTGGGTGCGCATTATTCCAAATAATCAGGAATCCACCGTGCGTTGCCTCTCGCCAACAGCAGTCTCCGGATCGCTTAACGTTGCGGTTGGGCGCCTGCACAAGTTGAAGCTCGGTCCGGAATTCCTCGGCGCCTTCACAGTAGGGGACCAGCTTCTATGGGGAGCTGCGGAACCGCTCAGGAGAATGCTCGGCATCCTTCGCGAGCATCTGGGAAACTAGGCACGGGGATTTGCTGTTCGTTGATTTTTTCCTCGCGGACTCTTACTTCGCGGGAAATTCTTCCGGTTCCATCAAGCCCAATTGAAATTCGCGATGGGTGCTCATAAGCCCGGCCTTCACGCCATCCCGGCCCACCACAAAGGATACGTTGCAATCCGAAGAACCCTGCGCGATTGCAATGATGTCCACATTCTCTCGCTGCAATGCGTTAAAAGTGCGCCCGATGATTGCGGATACTTCGCCCATGTTCTGGCCGACCACGGTGATGATTCCAATCGTCGAGTCGAGCGTAATGTGGTCCTCGATTTCGACCGCCAGCTCCTGTGCGAACTCCCGGCGCAGGGCTTCTACCGTCGCTTTGGCTAGCGCGGACGGAACCACAAATCGCACATCGTTTTGCGAGGAGGAATGAAGGATCAGCAGTACGTCGGCTTGTGCCGCGGCAATTGCCGTGAATGTGCGTGCGAGAACGTTTGGCACGCCCGCCATGGCCGGGCCTCCCACTCGAATCAAGGCCGCATCGCTGAACGCAGTAAGAGCCTTCACGCCGCCATCGTCTAAAGAGCCCTCCGGCGTAACCTTCGTCCCGGCTTTTTCAGGAGCGAATGTATTACGGATCCAAAGCGGTGTATGAGTTTGCATCAAGGGACGAAGAGTCTTAGGATGCAGAACTTTCGCCCCAAAGTGCGCGAGTTCGGCAGCTTCACGGTACGAAATTTCAGGTATGGTGCACGCCCCGGGCACTATGCGTGGATCGGACGTAAGCACGCCATCCACGTCCGTCCAGATCGTCACCTCATCAGCAGAGAAAGCCGCACCCAAAATTGTCGCCGAATAGTCGGAACCGCCGCGTCCCAAAGTCGTGAGTTCGCCGTCCACCGTTGCCCCGATGAACCCCGTTATCACCGGAACGATGCCATTCTGCAGCAGTGGCCGTACACGCTCCTCGCAGCGCTCGCGCGTAAGGTCCATGAGAGGCTCAGCGCCTCCGAAGCAATCGTCAGTCACTAATACTTCTGTAGCTTCGATTGCCTCGCTGGGAACTCCATACTCGGTCAAAGCCGCCGCTAGAAGAGGTGCGGAGAGACGTTCGCCCAGGCTGGAAATGGCGTCCCGGGCCCGGAGGGTCAACTCACGCGATAGGCTCGTTCGCCGGCATAAATCGCTGCCTTCCTGCAAGACCGAATTTGTTTTCTGACGCAATCGTTCCACTTCGGAGGTTGAATGAATCAAAGTCTGAGCGGCCAGCTCGTGCTGGCTCCGTACCTCTTCTAGAATACTTGCGGCCGCGGAATAGTTTCCCGCCTCCGACTGCAGAGCTGCGCTGACTAACTTGTTCGTCACGCCACTCATCGCGGAGACAACGACCACCAAACCGCTATCGCGCGCTGAAGACCGAATGATCTCCATCACCCGCGCGATGCAATGCGCGTCGCCAACGGATGTTCCGCCAAATTTTATGACGTGAAGCGGCATATTCTTCTGAGCCTGCGCGCGAATCGTATGGCGCACCGCAACTGGATCCAGTACCGATTCCGAAGCCGTCGCTGTGCCGTCTGACGCGTGAGCGGGCGAGCGCGAATTTCCGTTTGAACGCGCCGAGCGCTTGGCAATTGTCTCAGCTGAACTGTTGGCCGGACCGAGCGAGCGAGAGTCGTGGGCATTGGGTAAAATACTCATGGCCGCGGCAGCCGCGCCTCCAGGAAAGCCTTACTCGGTTCTTTTTGCGAAAACCACGAGCGCCAGTTTCGCTGCTTCCGCAAGCATTCGCGAAGCAACGCGGGTTCTTCCCACGGAACGTCGTGGTAACCCGACTGCAGAAACGGGCTTACCGGATTCCGCAGCCATTCCTGCGGAAAGAAAACGATCGTGTCGTTCTCCGTGACCTTCGTCGTTTCACCCACAACTCCGCCGGACATTACGGCATGCATCGCCGCCGGCAGGTCGCGCCCCGGTCCCAGTCGAAGATGGCCCACTTGAGTCGGTCGCGAATTAATTTCGATGAGGTATGCCTCCCCTGTTCCTGCTTCCAGCATGAAGTCGAAGCCGACGAACCCCGTAAGGTTCAGGCGGCGTACCATCTTTTCCGCTGCGGAGATCATGTCCGGATCTTCAATCAATCGCACGACACTTGCCGGCGCATTCGAACTCTGCTTGCACAGCACCTCAAAATGCAGCGCGGCGAGCACGGTCCCGTTCGAGCAAACCACCAAACTCGTCGCTTCGCGGCCGCTAACATACGCCTGCGCATTCACAACATTTTGGCGGCGAGTCAGGAATGGCCAAACCAAAGTTGTGTCATGGTCCAAAAGAACTCTTTTCGCCACGCGTGCCGCAATTGGCGGCTTTCGCAGCCTTCGAAATGCGCGCTCTGCTTCGCGTTGCGATCGGACCACTCGTACGCCTTCGCCGCCCCACGTGCCGTTTGCTTTAATCACCGCGGGATAGCCCATCTGCGCGCCCCACTCCCGTAGCTCGCGGATATTCGAGATCATCTGTGTCTTGGGCGTGCGGATGCCCTCTTCTTCGGCGAGATGAATAAAGTCAGCTCTGGAATACACGATCGGAAAGCTCTTCGGATCGCCGAGGGAGCGCTCAATCAGTGCACAAATGCTATCTCCAGCGCTGCCCTTGCTTCGTTCGAGACTGTAGAGTTCATGTAAGTGCTGCACGGCAAGGTCGTCGCCCGGAATAATAAAGTCTGGCTTTGCACGCTCGATGGCTTTTGCGAACGACTCGACTGGATAAAGACCGCTGTATTCGTATATTTCTTGCGCGACGCTCGTTGTGCGCAACGGGTGATCGGCAGTGCAGACAGCCTTGACGATGCATCCCGCGTCCGTCAGGGCCATCATCAGCCTTGCGGTCGAGAACCATCGCAGCGTCGTGGCCACTAGAACGGTCGGTTTCACCTTCCCGGATCCTCCGTTATCCTGCGCGCGATATTGCGGTCCAGTTCGCAAATATAGAGGCGCAATCGACCAGCCAAAGTGGTGCCAGGCATGCACTTATTTGAACGACGCTAGACTATTGAAAACAAAGGGTTTCACGACCGACGAATTGTGACTGTTTGCATATTCCTAGTACGTTTACAGAAAGCCACTTCTCAATCGTGGGAAATCAGTTTCTATCCAACCGGGGCCAGATGATGCCCTGCGAATGTCCGCATGCGTTCTACTCTGCAAGGCGACAGGGGCCCTCGTTGACTATTGTTTTCTTGTGTATGCTTTTGACAATAAAAATCTTGGACGCCAGCTATGGTCTTACAATTAACTACCACTCATAAGCCTACACAGTCGTGTGCTGGATTGGGCAGATTTCGGACGGTTGCGTGCTAATGTGAAACGTCCATCTTTTTTGCAGAAGGAGTTTTGTAGATGTGCGGAATTGTTGCCATTTTCTCGCCGGCAGCCCCGATCTCCAGGGTGGCTCTCGAAAACGCGACGAAAGCCCTTCGTCATCGAGGCCCTGACGGTCAGCGCTATTGGGTATCTCCTGACGGACAGGTAGGTCTCGGGCACGCACGCCTGAGCATCATCGACCTGACCACGGGCGATCAGCCCATCCCTAACGAGGACGGCTCCCGGCAAATTATCGTAAACGGCGAGTTCTACGATTACGAATGCATACAAAAGGAGCTTGAACAGGCCGGGCATCATTTGAAGACTCGCTCCGACAGCGAAATAGCACTTCATCTCTACGAGGATCTCGGCGCTCACTGCCTGAACCGGCTGCGCGGCGAGTTTGCCATCGTTATTTGGGATGGCGTGAATCGGACACTTTTTGCTGCGCGCGACCGCTTCGGCATCAAGCCGCTCTTCTACGCGCTCCACGACGGAGCATTGTATTTCGCTTCCGAAGTGAAAGCTCTCTTTGCCGCAGGAGTGCCCGCTCGCTGGAATCCTCAATCCTTGTATGACGTCGCCAATTTTAGCGGGCATCAGACGCGAACCTTATTCGATGGAGTTTTTCAGATCCCTCCCGGACATTACTTGGTCGCGACTGACAAGCGCATCCAGTTGAGCCAGTACTGGGATTTTGATTACCCAAGGGCAACCGATCATGTTCCAGAACGTTCGGATGCCGAGTACGCTGAGGAATTCCGATATGTTTTTGAAGAATCCGTCCGGATGCGCCTTCGCGCGGACGTTCCGGTCGGTTGCTACCTCAGCGGAGGAATCGACTCTTGCGCGATTGTGGGCCTCGCAGCACGCCACCACACTCAGGCTATCCGGGCATTCACCCTGAGATTTGATCGTCCCGAGTACGACGAAGGCGAAGTCGCCAAAGAAATGGCTGCGAGAGCCGGTGCAGAATTTTTCCCAATCCCTGTCCGGCTCGATGACCTCGCGGACAATTTCTGTGATTCGATCAGCCAATCCGAAGTGCTGTGCGTTAACGCCCACGGCGTCGCTAAATACTTGCTGAGTCGCGCTGTGCGCGATGCTGGATACAAAGTGGTGCTCACCGGAGAGGGCTCGGACGAAATCATGGGCGGCTATCTGCATTTTGGCCGCGACATGATGCTTTCCAATCAACTGAGTCCCACACCCTTCGCCTCGCTCCCCGCTAATGGCAAAGGTCCTTTGGAGGGCGTAAAGCGCGTTCTAGGTTTCGTCCCCTCCTGGATTCAAACGGCAGGCGCCCAATCGGCAAAGGTACGCGGCATTTTTGCTGATTCTTTTCTGCAAGAGTTTAAAGAGAGAGAAGCGTCTCGCAGTTTGTTGAACGACATCGATGTCGCCGGCCAACTCACGGGGCGCCACCCCTTGAATCAGTCGCTGTACCTCTGGTCAAAGACGGTACTCCCGAACTACCTTCTTACGAACCTCGGAGACCGCATGGAGATGGCCCATTCGGTCGAGGGCCGTGTGCCCTTTCTCGACCATCGCTTGGTCGAGCTCATTCGCTCCCAGCCGGTAACGCAAAAGATCCACGGATCAACGCAAAAATACGTGCTCAGAGAAGCTGTGCGTGATGTCGTCACCGATACCGTATACCGCAGGCCGAAGCATGTCTTTCAGAGTCCGCCGGCCACGCTCGATCCTAACGGGAAATTCAATGCACTCGTTCAGGACGTGCTTCGAGGCCCGATTCTTCGCTCAATTCCATTGTTTGATCAGCAGAAAGTGGTGACCCTGCTCGACAGTCTTCACGCCGGACAGGAAGGATTGCGTGTCGCGAACGACCATGTCTTGCTCATAGCGCTAAGCGCGTGCGTGCTCCAACAGCGCTTTCAGCTGTCTGCCTGACCGCTCTGGCAGGCGGAGTGCCTGCGGCCACCTGCCCAACCGTACAGGTAATGACTTATGATGAGCACGAGCCCGAAAGTGGCACGCGAGCGGCTCTGTTCTGAAATAATCTTGGATGCCGGTAAGGCGCGGCTAAGTCAGAGCGTTTGTTTTGATAAGCAGGATGTCTCGGCGAAGCAAAGGGAAGGGGTAAACACTTGTCCTTCATGGACAACGAAGTTCTCCCCATCTGCGTTCCGGCGTATCACGCCGCTGATATCAAATATGTTACAAGATTGCTGGCGGTCACGAAATTGCCATCGAAATTTAGGGGTCGGTCACGCTCGAAATCTTCGGCGCCCAATTTGGGACAAAGGCTACGGAAATGACCTCTGCGATTCATACGATCGAGGCCCAAACGGCTGACAATAATCTACAAAGGAGTAGCGCTCGTCTAACCATGACTGAGATAGCCATCATCGGCGCGGGCCCCTACGGCCTCTCCGTCGCCGCGCACCTGAAACGCAAAGGTATACCCTTCCGCATTTTTGGCCGTCCCATGGACAGTTGGTTGCGGCACATGCCGAAAGGCATGCTCCTGAAGTCTGACGGCTTCGCCTCAACAGTTTCTGATCCCGAAGAGAGCTTTACGCTAAAACATTTTTGCGCTGAACGCGGAATTGAATACGCCGACCTCGGCACTCCCGTGAAACTCGAGACCTTCGCGGCGTTTGGTCTCGCGTTCAAGGATCGCTTCTTGCCGGAGCTTGAGGACAAGCTCGTGACCAGTCTCGAGAAATCGTCGAATGGTTTTCAGCTGCAACTGGATAGCGGAGAGGTGGTCGTGGCCCGGAGGGTGGTGCTGGCGGTGGGTATCACCCATTTCGCCTTTACCCCTCCTGACCTGGCGCAATTGCCGCCGGAATTTGTCTCTCACAGCTTTGCACATCACGACCTCGAACGATTCCGAGGCCGCAGCGTTGTGGTCGTGGGCGGTGGTTCTTCCGCCATTGATATGGCAGCTTTGCTCGCCGAAAACGGAGCGAATGTTCAGCTCGTGGCTCGGGCGCCGCAATTGAAGTTCCACGAAAGGCAGTCGCCGGATAAACGACAGCCCTTCTGGGAAAAAATTCGACATCCGAAGTCAGGTCTTGGACCCGGCTTGAAATCGCGGTTCTGTAGCAACTGGCCCCTTGCTGTTCACTTTCTGCCTCAAGATGCCCGGCTGAAGCTGGTGAAAACGCACTTGGGTCCCGCGGGTGGATGGTTCGCCAAGAAAATGATCGAAGGGCGCGTGCCTCTCGTGCTCGGTTACTCGGTCGAAAACGCGCAAGTCAAGGACGACAAGGTTCGCCTGGCGCTCCGCGGACGCGACGGCAGCAGTCGCGAAATTTCGGCCGATCACGTGATTGTCGCCACCGGTTACCGCGTAAATCTCGAGCGCCTAAACTTCCTCAGCGACGACATTCGCGCCAACGTCAAGACCGTTGAAAACGCACCCGCGCTTTCCTCCAGTTTTGAATCGTCTCTGCCGGGACTTTACTTCGTCGGGGTTTCCGCTGCGAACAGCTTCGGCCCCCTGATGCGTTTCGCTTACGGCGCAACTTTCGCCGCACGTCGCGTCACACAAGACGTTGCCAAAGCACTCGCCCGCGATCCCGCTTATGTTCCCGCCGCCTCCGCTTCTGAGGTCGCCAAGTATTCGAAGGTCGGCGCTCACAATCCGAGATAACATCTGATGAAGCGAGAAACGATTGCAATTCATGTTGGTTACGACGGTGACCCCGTAACCAAAGCCGTAGCCGTGCCCATCTATCAAACGGTCGCCTTCGAGTTTGATAGCGCTGAGCACGGCGCTGCCTTGTTCAATCTCGAGGTTCAAGGGAACATCTATACCCGCATCGGCAATCCCACCAACACAGTCCTCGAAAGACGCGTTGCCGCACTCGAGGGCGGCGTCGAGGGCCTGAGCGTCAGTTCGGGGATGGCTGCCATCCACTATGCCCTGATGAACATCACCGAAGCTGGCAACAACATTGTTTCTCTTCCTCAGCTCTACGGTGCCACTTACACGCTGCTCGAGCACATTTTTCCCAAACAAGGGGTCGCGGGCCGTTTTGCGAAGAGCGATCGACCCGAGGACGTCGAGAAACTGATCGACGAAAATACCAGGGCCGTGTTCTGCGAAAGTGTCGGGAATCCAGCCGGAAACGTCGCGGACATCGAAGGACTTGCGCGGGTTGCCCACAAGCACGGCGTGCCGTTGATCGTCGACAACACCGTGGCAACGCCAATCCTGCTGCGCCCCATCGAGTACGGCGCCGATATCGTCGTCCACTCCATGACCAAGTTCATGGGTGGGCACGGAACCTCGATTGGCGGCATGATCGTTGACAGCGGGAAATTCCCCTGGCGCGACTATCCGGACCGCTATTACATGCTCACCCGTCCGGAGCCCGCATATCACGGCGTCGTTTACGTCGAACATTACGGCGCTGCCGCGTTTGTCGCCCGCTGCCGCACTGTTGCCCAGCGAAATACCGGCGCCACGATGTCGCCGTTCAATGGTTTTCTTTTTCTGCAGGGCGTCGAGACCATGGCCCTCCGCGTCGAGCGGCATGTTGAAAACGCGCGAAAGGTAGCCGAATTTCTCCGCGATCACCCTCGAGTCGCTTGGGTCAACTACGCCGGATTTCCCGACAGCCCTTTGTATCCCATGGCAAAGCGCTACCTGGGTGACAACTGCGTTTCCCTTCTGACGTTCGGCGTGAAGGGCGGCTTCGAAGCGGGCACGAAGTGTTTCAACGCGCTCAGCTTGTTCAAGCGCATGGTCAACATGGGTGATGCCAAATCCCTGGCCTGTCATCCCGCCTCAACCACTCACCGCCAACTCACGCCCGAAGAATTGGTCAAGGTGGGCGTCACTCCCGAGATGCTTCGTCTAAGCGTCGGCATCGAACACATTGACGACATCCTGGCCGATCTCGCTCAAGCTTTGGACAAGGCCACGATATGAGCTTGAGGAATTACGCCCGTAACGCAGGCCACGGAGACCTACCGTGCCGCTATTAATTGACGGCGGCCACGTTCCCACACGTTGGGCGGAGAGGATATCTTCGCGCCCGGCGGAGTCAGCCGGGCGTTTCGCCTCACGAGCGCAGAGCATCAACGTTGCGCTGATTAACAACATGCCGGACGCCGCTCTCGAAGACACCGAAATGCAATTCTTCGAGCTTCTCGACGCTGCCGCGGGCGATGTCCCCGTAAACGTCAAACTTTACTCGCTGCCTGAACTCCCGCGAACCGAACGTGGGCAGCAACATTTGGATAAGTTCTATTTCAAGTACGACGATCTCTGGAAGGCCCGCTTCGACGGCGTCATCATCACGGGAACGGAACCGCGTCAGCCCGATTTGACCGCTGAGCCCTACTGGCAAACCCTGACCGATACTTTGGACTGGGCAGCGAACAACACGATCTCGACAGTCGCATCATGTCTGGCCGCCCACGCCAGCGTCTTACACAGTGACGGCATTCCGCGCCACCGCTTGGAAGACAAAAAGTTCGGCGTGTTCGACCACAAAAAACCTACTGAGTACCCGCTAACCAGGAACCTCGCCGAGTCGGTGCGAATTCCGCACTCTCGCTGGAATGAGGTGCGCGAAGACGCGCTCGCATCCTGCGGCTACACGGTCCTCACCAAATCTACTGAAGCTGGCGTGGACATGTTCGTGAAGAAGTTTGGAAAAAGCCTATTCGTCCATTTCCAGGGCCATCCGGAATACGGCTTGAGAAGCCTTCTGAAGGAATATCGGCGCGATATCCGCCGATTCCTCAGTCAGGAAAGAGACACATACCCGTCGATGCCTCGCGGATACTTTGATACGCACTCGCGAAAGCTTCTGGCAGATTTTCAACAGAATGCAATGTCTCAGCCACGCGAGGAAATCCTCGAGTCTTTTCCCGAAGCCGCGATATCAGACGCCTTGCGCAACACGTGGGAGGCATCAGCTGCGCGCCTGTATAAGAACTGGCTGCAGTACATCGCAGAGGGAAAGGCAGACAGTTCGACATTCGCTACTGTCGTCCGCGTAGAATCCGGCGTGTCCGTTGATCGCGACGCAAACGCGCGCGTAAAGCATTAGCCTTTTCGTTTAGCATTGCTTCTGGGAGCACGACGGCCCAATTGCGCTCGCCAAGAGACTTAAAGCACCCATGATCGAAGATCAAGTACCTCGGATTTTAGAATCCCTCCCCGGCCGAATCAGCGACATTGTCACGCCCTGGGCGGACCGTTCGCCAAATCATCCCGCGCTCGTAGAATCTTCCGGAACTTGGACGTATCGTGAATTGGCCTCCGCGATCACCGAAACCCAGGCATGGCTCGTCCAGAGCGGTGTGCGTCCCGGCGATCGCGTGCTAATCGTCTGCGAAAACTGCCGCGCGTTCGTGGCGCTCCTGCTGGCACTCGCTAGCCTCGACGCATGGCCCGTGCTTACGAGCGCGCTCCTTTCGGCGCGGGAAATCGATCTCATTCGCGATCACTGCGGCGCCCGCCGTGTCCTGTACATGACCAGCGTTTCTCATCACGCCAGGGAGCACGCCAAACGGCACGGCGCAGTCGTTCAGCCGGTGCTGAATCTCGGATCGATTGGCGTCGGAGCGCTGAACGAGGCAGTCGCGGCAGAACCGATCGACACCAATCCGCTAAACCGCATCGGCGTGATGATTTATACCTCCGGCACCACTGGCCAGCCGAAAGGAGTCATGCTGACGCATCGAAACCTGCTCTATGTGGCGGCGGTTTCCTCGAGAATCCGCTCTTTCACTCCTGACGACCGTCTATACGGAGTTCTTCCGATGTCGCATGCCGTTGGTCTTTCCGTGGTGCTTTTCGGTGCGTTGCTCAGCGGCGCAACTCTCCATTTGTCGCCGCGCTTCGATCCTGTTGCCGCCCTCGCCTCTCTGGAAAAAGACCGTATAACCGTCTTGTTGGGTGTCCCGTCGATGTTTGCTCTGTTGGTCGAATACGCCAATGCCAAGGGGCTTGCATCCCTGAAGTTTCCTTCTCTCAGGATTATTTCATCTTCCGGCGCCCCGCTTCATGCCCCCTTGAAAGCGGCGGTTGAAAAGCTTTTCCCCGGAATGGTGCTTTACAACGGTTATGGCGTTACCGAATGTTCCCCAACCATCGCTCAGGCCCGCGTTGAAGATCCCCAAACGAACGTTTCCGCGGGCCGGGCTTTTCCCGGGGCTGAGCTCGCCTTGATCGGCGCTGATGGCAAACCAGTGGCCGAAGGAGAAGTGGGCGAATTACGCGTGCGCGGCCCCAATGTTATGAAGGGTTACTATCGTTCCCCGGAGGAAACCGCCGCTGCCATCGACGCGGACGGTTGGTTCAATACTCGCGATCTGGCCCGATTTGAGAATGGGAATCTCTTCATCGTCGGACGTACCAAGGAACTGATCGTTCGATTTGGATTTAATGTCTACCCCGCTGAAGTGGAGACCGTGCTGAATGCTTATCCTGGCGTTGCGCGCTCCGCCGTGATTGGACGAAATGTTACGGGAGTAGATGGCGGGGAGGAAATCGTCGCTTTCGTTCAACCCTTGCCGGGTTCAACATTCGCGCCCGAAGAATTGGCGGAACACGCCGCAAAGCATCTTGCAGCCTACAAAAGACCATCTCTCATCATGGTTCTCAGCGCCCTGCCCACAACAACCACAGGAAAAATCATCAAGGAAGCCCTTCTAAGAATGGTTGATTCCAACACACCATCAACCTAACCCCGCATCGAATCCCGCCCCCAATCCTCAGCGGACGAGCCCAGGTCGCTTCCCGTTCGTAGGCGCGCCGCTTGCTGCACTCGCTAGCAATCCACCTGGATCAAACTCGGCCCCTCGCCTTCGAAGCCATTTCGCAGCGCCTGTTGAAACGCTTCGAGCGAAGTCGCCCGCGTGGCGGGAACGCCCATCCCTTTCGACAGTGATACCCAATCGAGATCAGGCCGCCCAATTTCAAAAAGACTGAGTGCCCGCGGTCCCGGCTCGCCCAGCTTGAGACCCGAAAACTCGCGTTTCAGAACTCCGTAAACGCGGTTCGCGAAGACCACCGTCGTGACGTTGAGATTTTCGCGCGCCATAGTCCATAGCGCCTGCAACGTGTACATCCCGCTCCCGTCGGCAGTGAGGCACAGCACGCGCCGACCCGGGCAAGCAACCGCGGCTCCCACGGCCAGCGGCATGGCAATCCCGATTGAGCCGCCTGTGCACGCCAACCAATCGTGCGCAGGAGCCCCGCGCGTCGCTGCTATCAGTCCGCGGCCCGAAGTCATGGATTCGTCGCAAACAATCGCATTCTCAGGAAGCATCGCTCCCACCGCGGCCGCGATACCCTGCAAGGTAATTTCGCCGCTCGCCAAGCCAGGCCGTTCGGCTTTCGCGGCAACCTCCGAGCCACTGGGCGATGTACTTTTACCGCACGAAGATAACGTGGCTTCGAGCGATTCCAGCGCGCCGACATAATTTTCGCCCGGACGCGCGAGCGTAAAAATTTCGCACTCAGGCTGCGTAAGCACGCTGCTCTTGTCAGGATAAGCAAAATAAGCAACCGGAGCTGACGCCCCCACCAGAATAAGCTGACGAAATTCCCTAAGCTGATCCACCGCCTGCTCAAGTGGATAGTGAATCCGTTCAGCCACCGGGACCCCGGCGCCGCGCTCAAGACGTGCAAAAGGATAAGGCGCAAGCAGCTTTGCGCCTGTGGCTGCGGCAATCCGCCCCGCGGCCGCGAGTCCTTTGCCGTAGAGCGTGTCTCCGGAGAGAAGCATCGCCGTTCGCACGCCCGAGCGCAGCATGGCAGCCGCACGCTCGATGTTCTCCGCGCTTGGCAGCGGCGCGCGAGGTACCGGCGGAATCGCGGGCACAGCGCCGCCCTCGCCCCAGGCAACATCGGCGGAAACGATCAGAGTGGCAATCTGCCCCGGTTCGGTTCGCGCTGCAACAATCGCATCGGCGGCATCGCGACCAGCTTCGCTTGCCTTCTGCGACGTCCGCAACCACCGGGAATAAGGCCGCGCAAATGCTTCAATATCGGAAGCGAGTGGCGTGTCATAACGCAGGTGAGAAGCCGGATGTTGGCCAATCAAATTCACCATCGGAACTTGCGCGCGACTCGCATTGTGCAAATTCGCCAGGCCGTTGGAAAATCCTGGACCGAGATGAAGCAAAGTGCACGCCGGCTTTTCCGCCATTCGCGCGTAGCCGTCGGCGGCTCCCGTAACCACCCCTTCGAACAAGCCCAGCACGCAACGCATCTGGTCTGTGTGGCCGAGCGCCGCATGGTCGAGCGCCGCAACCAAATGCATCTCCGACGTACCCGGATTCGCGAAGCAAACTTCGACGCCGCCCGCCACGAGCGTGCGAATCAGACTGTCTGCCCCGTTCATCTATCTCGCACCGACCTTCGCCGCGGAATGCGCGAATTCCCAGTACAATTTTCGAGCCTCGGTGTAAATCGGTCCCGGCTGGAGCGAACGGTCGTCAATCCGAATAATCGGAACCACCTTGGAATAATTCCCGGTTGAGAAAATTTCGTCTGCCGACAAAAAATCCTTGTACGTAAGAGTCTTCTCGATCACCGTCACACCGCTCCCTCGCAAAAGACCCATCACTCGCTGTCGGGTGATTCCCGCGAGAAAAGTTCCGTTCGCCACAGGAGTGAACACCACGCCATCTTTGGCCATGAATATATTAGAAGTGGCCAACTCGGCAACGTTGCCCAACATGTCGCAGACGACGCCATTGTCGTAGCCGCGCGCCTGCGCCTCGAAAAGCGCGCGAGCATTGTTGGGATAAAGGCAGCCAGCCTTGCAGTCTACCGGCATGGTTTCGAGCGTTGGCCGCCGAAACGGCGACAACGTCACAGAAAAGCCTTTCGGCGTGCGCAGCAGCGCTTCATAAATCACCAGGCAAAACCGCGTCGATTCCGGATCGTGCGCCTGAACCCACGGGCCCTCTTTCTCCGCCCAATACATCGGCCGGATGTAAAGCGCCGTGTTCCCGTCAAACTTGGCGATCCCTTCATGTGCAAGTTTGACCCAGGTCTCGACCGGAACCACCGGCTTCAAATAGAGCTTCGTCGCGGATTCATTCACGCGGGCGCAATGCAGCTCGAGATCGGGCGCGACACCTTCAAACCAGCGCGCTCCATCGAAAACCATCGAGCAAAGCCACGTGGCATGCGAACGCACGCCCATAATCGGCAGGTTGCCTTCCTGCCATGCGCCCTCGTAGTAGGTCCACGTCTTGGAATAGCCTTCTCCAAATCCCATTCGAATTCTCCTTCGCGAGCAGAAGCTTCAGAACGCACAGCCGCCAGATGAGAGGGCCGCAATCTAAATCCTAGTAAAGATTGTATACCGCCCGCCGTCCTCTTCGTCCGTTCTGTGCACCACGCATGTTCATGGCATGCAATCGAATGCAATAATAAGCCCATGTTCGATGCCAACTCGTGGGCCGCAAATCCCGGACACTTTACTCTCGCACCCGGCGAGATCCACGTTTGGCGAGCCAATCTCGATTGCCAACCGGCATCTCTTCGCGATTTGGAAACAACGCTTGCGCCGGCCGAGCAAGCTCGCGCCGATCGCTTCCGCTTCCCGCAAGATCGCAACGCTTTCATCGCAACTCGCGGAATCCTCCGCGAATTGCTCGGAAAATATGTAAGCCGCGCCCCAGCCGAACTCGTATTTGACTACGCCGATCGCGGCAAACCTTCTCTGCGCACAGCACCCAATCAATCGATTCAATTCAATGTTTCCCGTTCTCACGATTTGGCATTGCTGGCCTTCGCAGCCGGACACAGCCTCGGAATTGACGTCGAACTCGTCCGCCCCGATTTCGCCGCAACCGAAATCGCCCAGCGTTACTTCTCCCCCCAGGAAATCGACGAGCTAAAATCTCTCCCGCCGCAATCTCTCGCTAAAGGGTTCTTCCTTTGCTGGACGCGAAAAGAAGCCTACGTCAAAGCAAAAGGCGAGGGCATGCAAATTCCACTGAATAGCTTCCGCGTGTCCCTGACGCCCGGGCAGCCGGCGCGTCTCGAAAGCACAGACGGTGCGCGGTGGAGTCTGCACACCGTCACGCCGGGCCCGCGATATGTCGGCGCACTCGTGGCCGAAGGAAAAGACCTGCGCATCGTCTACTTGGACTGGAACTCAATTGATGCCGACCCCAAAATTCAAAGTTAATTCCGATGAGGTATCTGAGATGCCAGACACTATTGCAAACCTGTTCTTAGGTTTCTCCAACGATCGGCTGCAACTATTCACATCGCGAATCGTAGATTGTATTGGCCGTTTGTCGAACGAACAAATTTGGGCGAGAGGCAGCGAGAACGAGAACTCGATTGGCAATCTCGTTCTGCATCTTTGCGGCAACGTGCGGCAGTGGATCGTTTCAGGCGTTGGCGGAGAGAATGATATCCGCGATCGAGATTCCGAGTTCGCCGCACTCGGCGGTATCAATGCGCGCGAACTACAACATCGGCTGGAAACGACGATTCAAATGGCGGCCGCTGTAATCAGGACACTGCCAGCGAGCCGGCTCCCTGAAATAATCATCGTTCAGAACTATCAAAAAGCCGTCCTCGAAGTGATTTACACAGCGGTGGAGCACTTTGCGCAGCATACCGGCCAAATCATTTTCGCGACCAAGATCCTAACGGGTCGAGACCTCGGATACTACAAGCACCTGAATCGTCCTCCAGACAATCCATGAACAAATTCTACGTGGCCCAGTTTAGTTCTAGAGTCCCTTCAACTATCTCTTCATTCGCGATGATCTAGGGGAAGGGCTTTCAGAAAAGCTTACGAAGGTCGCTAATAGACACCGATACAAAATTCGGAACCACCGCATCGCACCCAGCTTGAATCAGCGCATCCTGCCGGCCATCTTCAGCGATTCCCAGGCATTTCATCCCCGCTGATTTCGCGGCAGTCACACCCGAAACTGAATCCTCGAAACAAATCGCCTGAGAAGGCAGCACATTCATCTGCTTCGCAACCGCCAAGAAGATCGAAGGATCCGGCTTGCCATCTTTGACATCATTGCCAGTGAAAACAGCTTCGAAATAATTTCGCAGATTTAATTGTTCGAGAAGCTGATGGACTCGCCCGCGCCCGCCGCACGACGCCACAGCCATCGGCACAGACGCAGCCGAAAGTTGTTCGAGCATCTCCTTCACGCCGGCAATCGTCGAAATCGATTTCGCTTCCTCCCGAAAAAGTACGTCCTTCTCCTTACCGTAGCTTTCCGCCTGTTCCGGGCTCACAGGGCCGAGAAAATGCTCGAGCATTTCTTCCCGCTTCCGGCCTTCCAGCACGAATTCCATATCCCGCTGATTAACGGTTCTGCCGTGCGCCTCAAGAAACCTGCGCCAAGCCGCCAAGTGAATCGGGTGGCTGTCCACCAGGACGCCATCCATATCGAAAATGGCGCATTTCATCGAGCCCGGCATCATCGCGCTCCCACCGGCCGCAGTCCGGGCCAGGTCGTTTGCACCCGCTCGTACTTTTCCGCCGTTCCGATATCAACGAGGAAATCCGTTACCTTATACGCGGCCATCCTGCCTATCAATTTCGGAAGCACATCGAATCCGATGTCGGCCGGCGCTTGCTGAGGGATAGCTTCGAATATGGCCGGTGACGCGATCAACACTCCGGTGAAGGCCAGGTTGCTCGCCGGCTTTGCCGGCTTCTCCACGAAATTGCGGACCATCCCGTCCTGATCTACCGTGACAATCCCGCACTGCGAAGGATTCGTAACCTCGTAGAGCCCGATCGTTGCGGCCACTTCTCTCTCGCGGTGGAATTCCAGCAATTCCGTAAGATCCACATTTGTCAGAACGTCGCCGTAGAGCACAAAAAATTCTCGTTCGGACGCAACCCATTCGTAGTTCGCGCGCAATGTCCCCGCACTTCCCAGAAGTGTTTCTTCCTCGCTAACCCGGATCGACAAGCCCGCTTTCGACTTCGCCACGTATTCTTTCACCATGCCCGCGTGCGAATGAGCGTTGACCAGCACGTCGGTGATGCCGTGCTGCCGGCACAATTCCAGCCAAATTCCCAGAAGTGGAGTATCCCTGATAGGTAAAAGACATTTAGGAACTCGGTCGGTAAGCGGTTTCAGGCGAGTCCCAAGGCCCGCGGCCAGAAGGAATGCTTTCATGCGAGAGGACCAGCCTTAATCGGAAGACCCGTCTAAGACGAATTCATCGCGGGCATCTTCTTCGGCGGACGGATTGAAGATCCAGTACATCCCGCATTTTTCGTCGCCATCGATGAACGGATCGTTCACCACTACGTGCGCGCCGTCGAAATCCAGTTCGAATCCCATCTCGCGAATTCCGAGCTCGCCGAGCGCGCGCCGCACATCGTTCTGACGGTCTTCTTCGCAAAAGATCAGCAGGAATCCCCCGCCGCCGGCGCCCGTAACCTTTCCCCCGAGAGCCCCGTTCTGCATCGCCGCGTCGTAGGCATTATCAATAATCGAAGTCGAAATCTGGGACGAAATTTTCTTCTTGGCCTGCCAGCCTTCATGCATCATCGCACCAAATGAAAGAAAATCGCCCTTCAGAAGGACATCCCGCATGCGATCGGCAAGCGCGCGGATCTCGTGAAGCGAGTCGATCGCCTGGCCTGTTCCCTTTCGCGTGGACTGTTCCTGCTCTTCCAGGAGCTTCCAGGAATTGTGGGCGATGCCCGTGAAAAAAAGCATCAGGTTGCCCTGAAATTCGCGGAGAAGATCGCTGCGCATCGAGACCGGCTCGACAAGCGCTGAACCGTCTTGATTGAAATTGATGAAATTCAGCCCGCCGTACGCCGACGCGTATTCATCCTGCTTGCCCACCGGCTTGCCCAGGATGTTTCGCGCGATATGGTGCGCTTTCTCGGCCAGTTCGTATTTCGATAGCGGCAAATCCATGTACGTCGCCAGTGTCTTCAACACTCCCACGCAAACACTCGCCGATGAGCCCAGGCCCGTGCCCGCCACGATCTCCGACGCCAGAAACAGGTCAACCGAAATGTCGCAGCCAAGCTCTTTGATCGCCGCAAGCGGAATTTCCAGCTCGCTATGCTTGATCTGCATCCGGGAAATATCCTGCCACGTCTCAGTGACGCGCAAATCCGATGAAATCACCTGGATTTTCCCGTCGGAGCGCTTCTTCAAAATAGTGTAGAAATATTTATTGATTGAGGAGCTGAGGACGGCTCCGCCAAATTCTTCGTAGTACGCGGGCAGGTCGGTCCCGCCGCCCCCAAAGCTAATCCGAACTGGGCTGCGTACGATTAACATGCATGCCCTCCCGAATAGCCCAGCGTTGCTTGTCTGACGGACCGGCAACACTAGGAGTTGGACGCGCTGTGACGAAAGGGCGGAACGCCAAAGTCCAGATCGTTTGCAGAAAGATCGAAAGGTCCAGGAATAGTGACCACCGGTAAATATACTGCACGTCGAACTGTGCCTTATCTTCCGACGAATGTTGTTCCCGTAGTCCGTGCACTTGAGCGAGCCCGGTCAGTCCGGGCTTCACCTGCAGCCGCTGCCGCTGCCACGCGGAATAGTGCTTCACTCGCTCGGGTGATTCGGGTCTCGGGCCGACGAGGCTCATTTCCCCGCGAATCACATTCCACAGCTGCGGCAATTCGGTCAGGCTCATCGATGCGAGAAACTTGTCGAATCCGACCAGATTGCTCGCCCATCGATCGATATTGAACCGGAACATCGGGAACAGCTTGCCGTTCTCTCCGCAGCGAATTTCTCTCTTGAAAGCTCCACCCTTTTCCGGTGCAGGGCCAGCGCGATGACGGAAATTGCGGGCGACGCCAGGATCAGCATCACTACCCCGCCGACAAGATCCAGTAGCCACTTCAATTCGAGCGATCCGAATGGAATGCTGCGCGACTCGACAGAAATCAGCGGCACCTCGTCAATTTCACTCAGCTGTGCTCTCGAAGAGTAAAGTTCGTACCACTGCGGAACCAGGTGAACCTGCATTCCGGCTCGATGGCAATTCGTAATTAGCTTCTCCATCTCGGTGCCCAACGGCAGGTGTTCCGTGAGGATCAACTCTTGAACTTTTTTCTGCTTCAGCAGATCGAGGACGTTCAACGTTCTGACGCCGATGATGCCCGCTTTCGACTTATTCGGCCGAGGCGTCATCGTCACGTCGGAAGGATAGAGTCTGCCCACCAGCTCGATCATCATCTCCGGATGGTTTGCGATCCTGTTCGCAAGTTCCTGCGCGATGCGGCCGCTTCCCACAATCACCACTCGCCGCTTCGCTCCCAGGCCCAGACGCGACCACGACTTCACCAGCCACCAGGCGGCGCAACGGATCACCAAAAATCCTATCGGGAGCAAGCCGCCCAGAAATAGGAGAGCCAGCCGCGAATAGTTGATCTTCGTCAGGAAACCGAGGGCAAGCAGTGAGCCCATCAAAACAAATGCGCCGGCGAACACCTGCGCGAACACGCGCGGGAAATACCAGCCGCGGCTGAATCCATCCAAATCTTTATTCGAGTAAAGAATGGTCCAGACAATCAGGGCGGCGCAAACTGAAAAGATATAAAAAGAGGTCGACGTCGGACGGCTCGCATCCGGGGTGATCAATCGGAACCGAAGAAGGTGCGCGAATAAGCAGGCCGTCATGATCCAAATGAGATCCGCAGCCAGGATTGCGTAGCGCAGACGATTTTTCATACCACGCTCGCCTTTATGATTCGGGATGCGCTATTTTCGTCCGAAGTTTCCCACTGCCACGCGCCTTTGACAATTTCTTTCAGATCGGAGTGGGCCGGCGCCCAGCCGAGTTTCTGTTTCAGTTTGGCCGGACTGGCGCACAAAATAGCCGGATCGCCCAATCTGCGTCCGGATTTTCGGGCCGGGATTTCTTTGCCCGTAACTTCCTGCGCGAGCTTCCAGACCTCCTCAACCGAGTGGCTTGTGCCCGTTCCGATATTGTAGGCGTCGAATCCGGACGTACCCATCTGCTTCAGCGCCAAAATGTGCGCCTGTGCGATGTCTATCACGTGAACGTAGTCACGGAGGCAGCTTCCATCTGGTGTCGGATAATCCGTTCCGAAAATTTCGAACCTCTCCCGGCGCCCAGAGGCCACCTGCAGAAGTAGCGGAATGATGTGAGTCTCCGGTTCATGGCGCTCACCCCAGCATTGCGCCCCGCCGCACGCGTTGAAGTAACGGAACGCGACGACGCTCCAACCGTACGATGACGCGTACCACTTGAGGATCTCTTCGAACATCAACTTACTATGTCCGTAGGAGTTTACCGGATTCTTAGGCGCGTCCTCAAAAATTGGAATCGTCTGCGGGTTGCCGTATACCGCCGCTGTCGACGAAAACACGAATTTCCGCACCGCGTGCTTCTGAAGCGTCTCCACCATCGCGATGGCCCGAGCAACGTTCACATCGAAAAACGCCCCGGGATTCGTCACAGACTCGGGAATCAAGGCCTTCGCCGCGAAGTGAAATACGGCTTCAAATTTTTTGCCGCTGAGAAGCTTGGAAAGCGCCGAGCGATCACCGATATCGAAACGGTGAAAGTCGGCGCCCGCCGGAACTGCGTCGGCGTGTCCCGTTGAGAGGTCATCGACAATATCAACCGCGAAACCACGCGAGAGCAATTGCGCGGCGCAGGCTGATCCGACGTAGCCCGCTCCGCCGGTAACTAGAATCCGATCCATCAGTACGCGCCTTCCCGGCGGAAAACCTTAAGTGGGGTCATGAGCAAGATCTTTACGTCTGCGTAGAGGCTCCAGTTCTCTATGTAATATACGTCCATTTTCACGCGCTCGTCGTACGTTACGTTTTGTCGGCCATTAACTTGCCAATAGCCCGTTAGGCCAGGTCGCACCGAAAGCACCACGCTCTGGTATGGACCGTACTTATGCAATTCCTTCGCCGTGAACATTCTGGGGCCGACAAGGCTCATTTGGCCCACCAGCACGTTGAAAAGCTGGGGAAGCTCGTCCAGGCTGAATTTTCGAAGTATGGCGCCCGAGCGCGTGATTCGCGGATCGTTCTTCAGCTTGAAGTTACGTTCAAATTCGGCTCGAAGAACCGGGTCGGCATTCAAGATCGCGTCCGCATCTCGCCGCATGGTCCGGAACTTGAGCGCGTCGAACTCCCCGTGCTCGCCGACAACCCGCCGGCGATGGAGAATTGGCCAGCCGTCGTCAATAGCCACGAGAAGACCGACGATCAAGAGGAGAGGTGAAAAGATGGTGATGAGCGCCGCAGATCCCAATATGTCCATGCAGCGCTTGAGGTTACGCGAGACAGACCGTTGGCCCGCTCGCGAGCCCCGCTTCCGCGGGACGCGGGTCTCCATAGAGGAGCTGATAATGATCTCCGATTGTTCTTCAGAGACTACCATGAACTTACCTTCTAACTCCTCAGCAGATCCCTCTGCTGACGTTGCCGGACCCTGACCCTTTGGGTTAGAAGATGCTGCGCCGGCGGAGCCGCCGGATTCTTCGAACCCTATCCTGCGCTTGCGGCGGCAGTGCGAACGCTTGCGGCTCGCGACTGTATTCGATTGCGGACCAACGTGAAGAGAGCGTGCGAAACACTGACATGCAAATCTTCGATGATCTGCATATTATCCGACGGAATGACAACACTCAGATCGCAAAGCGGCTTCATTTTACCGCCTTGAAAACCGCCCAAGCCGATCGTGAACGCACCGGCCTCCCGAGCAGCCTGCAAGCCAAGCAGGACGTTCGGCGAATTCCCGCTGCCGCTGATCGCCAGCGCGATATCCCCGCGCTGTGCGAAGTTCCGGATCTGCTCGGCAAAAACTAGATCGTAAGAGGTGTCGTTCGCCCACGCTGTCAGCAAGGGCAGGTTGTCGGTCAAAGACATCACTCGGAAACGCTTCTGCGTGTTGCCATCCATGCTCGTGCCCTTGCCCAAATCGCAGGCCAGATGCGAAGCCAGGGAGGCGCTTCCGCCATTTCCAAACACGTACACGCCTCGGCCGTTCTCGAACGCGCTATAAAGCTTCTCTGCTACCTGCTCAACCTTCGAATGTGGAATCGCCGCGAGCACTCGCGTGAGATTCTGGAAATAGCTCGCTGAACTCGTAATCGGCGTACTTGCCGCCGGAGTCTGGATACTCATTATGGCTGGGTTTGGGTTCATCACTGATTTCTCCCGTCGCCTTTTGCCGGCCGTCCGCCGAATCATAAGCCGGTTTCTGTCCTACGTAGTATTCGACACGGTATCAAAGGCAATCCAGGTACCAATACGGGGTAATTCAGATTTCGGGTCACTGTTAGGAAGACCCTTTGTTTACAGTAAGTTAGCATTTTACAAGCTCGTGACAACTGCCTCGAGGCTCCTGTAATCGTCTCGCTTGGGAAATCATATTCCTCCGACAAGAAAGAAGTTGCATGGGTGCTCGGCAGTTCATCTCCACGCTTGAGTCTCGTTTATCGTCCGGTAAGCATCAAAGTTGAGTACGGGACGCCTTAAGGAGCGACAAAAATTCCTCTAACTGGTGAACGTTCCGGAGAATTCACCGCCCCCGAGCCCATCGCTACAGCGGAAAGTTCGTCCGCTATTAGTCTGTGTACGGGACGTATACACGGCTGGCCTGGTTTCGGCCCCGAAAAAGGTATACCTGGACTACCGTTTACGCTCGCTAAATTCGCGCTTAATTTGTAGTTTGGTCATTTTCCGCGTAGCCGCCCGCAAGAGGCATTCACCCTACTCTTGATTATGCGGCCGAGTGCGATTCGTTGCTCAGTTTGTATCGATCTGTTTCCAGGCGCCATGTCATGTAAAGATGGTCGCATAGTCGGTTTCACGGTTCCGCGCTCCGCGATGGCAGCACTTCCGCAGCAGCCTTTCTCGGCGTTGCCGCCCAGGCCGTGCTCTGTCGCCGGCTGAGATATCTGAGCATGCCGAACAGCATTGCAGCGTTCATCGTGCAGAAGTAAAGTGGAATCCGGCATAACCCGGCGGACTTATTCCTCTTTTTAAGCCAGAACCCAATAATCGCCAGCGCGTAGAAAACGCACTGAGCCGCGAACACAGCCAAATAGAACCTGCTTCGCACAAGGCCCGCGGTCGCCGCGAACGCCACAATCATCAGAATGGGCGTAATCCAGCGTAAAACGCGATGTGACCAATACGCGAACGCGACCCGCCCTTTAAAAGGATTCAGATAGCCGGGATGGCCGAAGAGCGTCTGGAAATTGCCTGCTCCAAGCCGCACGCGCCGCTCAAACTGCGAACCGAACGTCGGCGCAATTTCTTCCACTGCTATTGCGTCCGGATCGTAAACAATCCAGTTGCCGTGATAGCGGAGATCCAGCGGAATCTGGAAGTCTTCCACGATCAGGTTCGGTTCGGGATGGAAGAGCTCCCGGCGAATCGCGTAAACCCCGCCATTCGCACTGTGCAGGCAGCGCACGCGGCTTTCGAGAATCTTGAGGGCGGATTCGTACTTCCAGTAGATCCCTTCGGCCGCCGGATCGGTGCCTTCCGCCGTCACTCGCACTTCTTCTCCGCTCACAGCGCCCACCCTCGGATCGCTGAAGTGCCGGATAAGGTTTGCCACACAGTCGTCCTGGAACATTGTATTCGCGTCTGTAAAAACCAAAATTTCAGCTGACGTCCTTTGTGCCAAATCTGTGATCACGGCCAGTTTTCCGCGGCGCGTGGGGAAATGAAATACCTGAAGACGTGGCGATTGGATACGGCTCAGAATTGCGGCGGTGGAGTCTGCGGGGGAATCGAGTCCGATCAGGACTTTCGTAAGCTCTTCAGGATAATTTATTTCCAGCGCGTTCTTTACCCGGTCCGCGATTACGGATTCTTCATTAAATGCGGATATTACTATCGCTATACTTACGCGATTGTTTTCGCCCTTGGCGGAGAAGGCCGCTCGCCGCGATTTTCGTTTCAGCAAGAAAACCAAATCCGATTTCGCTTGTGCCAGGAATCCAAGGAATAATAGCAGGATCGGGTAACCGGCATAGTTATAGAGAATCGCACCGACGCATACCCAGAATGTTATTTTTAGCGCAAGCGCCATTCGGGAATCCGTCTAGCGGGAAGTTGTTCGGCTTCGAATTGAGGGGCCGGGACAACTTTGGCTTCAACAACTGTCGTTTGCCGTGCGATCGCCCACAAGCCGCCCGAAATTGCCGCCAAGTAGTAGAGCAGAAAGCTGTAGAGAATGTGCATGAAGAAAATACCGAAAATAGCCGCCAACAAGGCAGTCAGCGTAGCCATCGAGATGAAGTACAACTCCATATCGGCCGGATCCCGAGCGAAAATTGTGGCCGCTTTCTTCGCGTGAATCACCATCGTTACCAGGAGAAACACAAATATCAAGAGCGCGGGTATTCCCGCCTCCGAAGAAGCCTGTGTATACGTATTATGAGTCCCGTACCAAGCATCCGGACTATGGAGCATCTGGCCGTTGTACACGGCAAAGTTACCCACTCCCAAGCCGAACGCGGGATTTTGCAGGGTGTACTTGATGGAGTTCTCCAACAGGAGCTCTCGCTGATCGGTGGACTCTTTCGCAGAGGCAGCATTCGTGTTTGAGGAGGAGGTCGAGCCGCCCCAAATGGTCTCGATTCTGTCCCAAAATACTCCCGGCGCTTTGCCTATCATGACGGCAAAGCCGATGACCAAGACGAGACCAACGAATCGGGCACGCTTTGTGGCGCGCAGCAGAAGTACAGAGCTCAAAATAATTGAAACGATCACGTTTAAGAAGCCACCGCGCGAGGCGACAAGAACGAGCACCCACATTGACGTTGCAGCGGTAGCCAGCAACAAAAATGCTCGGAAAGCGGATCGGCGCGAGATATACAGGGCTGCCATATAGGGCAGAGAAACTGACAGAGCAATCCCCAGGAAATTCCAGCCGAAGATTCCAGCGCTTACTCCTGCGAGCCGATCCTCATCGCCTACAGCATGACCCGGCGTGAGTAGAGACGCTGTAGTTGCGATTAGCTCGCTGATAATAAAGACCCAGACAATTTTTCGAATCCGTCCAACGCTGGTGAGAGTCTGGCTCAATACCAAGTAAAAAATCAGAGTTCTTAGCCATACTTGAGTCAGGAACTCAAGGCTCCCGCTGTGCCAATACGCAAACGGGACGCCGAGAGTAAACCATGCCGTGAGCAAAAGAACGAGAATCAGCTCGCGCGACCGCTGCAAGCGCGCACGCCCGGTTACGATCGCTATAATACAAACCAACGGCGCGCTAATACTCATGACCAGGGTCAGATGCAGCGCACCGAAAGCTGGGACAATGTCTTCGGGCCGCGCAAATATCAGGAAGGTCAGAGTTAGGGCTAGGCCGAATGCAAATTTGGGACCCTCTTGTGTCGATACGGAAAGAGGGATCGATGGGGAGGTCGACTCTGGCACATCTTGGAGGAAACTATTCGACGCACTCAACGTTTTACTCATTCCATGTTCACAGACAAACCTATAGTCTGAGCCAAATAGAAGCTGCCCACTTGTAGCCCTGCGCACATGTCTTGCCAATTGGCAATCTGGATGCACGTTCCGCTAAGCCTATTGCTTTGCGCCGATGAAACAGTCAGACTTTACTCCTAAATCGCAGCTAGAATCTCATTTCGGCGGAACGCTAGGGGAAATTAGTGAAAAAGGTTTCCATAGGTGCGCCGGGCTACAGGGATAATATTGGCAAGGTTCTGAATAGGCTTGCATCAGTCCTGTTATTAACGACTTAGCGAGAACGGAGTTCGCTTCGGGGACTCCTTTGGCAGCAGAATTGCTGATTACTACCCTTTTACGGACTAAATTCAAACAGCGGGAGACCGACGTTGTCAAGACAAGATGTAGTCGTGGTAACCGGCGCAGGCGGGTTTATTGGCGGCCATCTCGTGGATTCGCTTCGAAAGCGCGGATATAAGCGGATTCGTGCGGTAGACGTGAAGCCGTTCGAGGAGTGGTACCAGCGCTTCGACGACGTCGAGAACCTGCAACTGGACTTGAACCTCAAAGAGAATTGCGAAGTCGCGGCCGAAGGCGCCGAAGAAATCTATAATCTCGCCGCAAACATGGGCGGGATGGGTTTTATCGAGCACAACAAAGCGCTCTGTATGCTTTCTGTCCTCATTAACACCCACATGTTGCAAGCGGCGACGAAGTATGGCTGCTGCCGGAAATTTTTCTATTCCTCTTCCGCATGCGTGTACAACGCGGATAAGCAGAAAACTTTCGAGGCGCCGTCGTTGAGAGAAGAAGATGCCTATCCGGCTCAGGCCGAAGACGGCTATGGATGGGAGAAACTCTTCTCGGAACGAATGTGCCGCCATTTCAGAGAGGATTTTGGCCTCTATACTCGCACAGCGCGCTTTCACAATGTGTACGGGCCGTGGGGAACGTGGTTTGGAGGGCGCGAGAAGGCGCCTGCGGCAATCTGCCGAAAGGTAGTCGAAGCGAAACTGAACGGAACCAACAAAATTGAGATTTGGGGTTCTGGCGATCAGACGCGCAGCTTTATGTACATCGACGATTGCGTCAAAGGAATTCAGTTGATCACGGACTCGCAGATTCTTGAGCCAATCAACCTCGGTTCGTCCGAGGCCGTAACCATCAATCAATTAGTGGATATCGTCGAGGATATCGCCGGGATGAAGCTGAAGCGCAACTACGATCTAAGCGCCCCCAAGGGCGTCAATGGCCGCAACAGCGACAACACTCTCATCCAGAAGTATCTGAAGTGGGAGCCGGACACGACTCTGCGGCATGGAATGGAAAAGACCTACGCGTGGATTTACGATCAATACCGTGCCCGCGAGCGTGGCGAAGCCGGCGTTGTTCGGGAATCAACTGCCGCCCGATAGCAAGATCTCGGCGGAAAAATTCTGCAGTCTTAAGCGGCTTCACAGGGCCGTCTCCTTACCCTTTGAAGTTTGCGCGACCCAATCAGAAGAGCCAGCATGCTGACGATCTTTGGAATTCCCAAACCCTTCGAAGGGCATTTCGGCGTCATTCAACGGAATGCCATTCAGAGCTGGACGCGGCTTTCTCCGCGCTGCCAGGTTCTGTTGTTCGGCGACGAGACTGGAATCGCCCAAGTCGCCGCCGAGGTCGGGGCTCAGCATATCCCCACGGTCGAGCGAAACGAATTTGGCACGCCGCTTCTGAATTCCGTCTTTGGCCAGGCCGAGAAGGCAGCTACTAACCCAACTCTTTGCTTCGTAAATTCAGACGTCATTTTCATGAGCGATTTTCTACCTGCAGTCCAGCGGGTGCTTGACAAATATGATCGCTTCCTGCTGGTCGGCCGCAGAACTACCGTGGACATCCCGGAACCGTTGAGCTTCGAGGGTGACTGGGAATCCAAACTGAGAGCGCGAACTATTGCGACCGGCCATTTGGACAACAACACGGCGATCGACTATTTTGTATTTCGCCCTGGCCTGTGGGGAAAGATTCCGCCATTTGCAATCGGACGGCCGCAGTACGACAACTGGCTGGTGTATCAAGCGAATCATTCGGGTGTGCCAGTCGTCGAATTAACCGAGGTCGTCACCGTCGTGCATCAGAATCACACTCGCGCTCATCCGGCGGGCGTAGATGGGCTGCGCATGAGTCCTGAGGGCCAACGAAATCTGGAACTCGCCGGCGGATACACGCACGGGCATACGATCTGGGATTCCAAATATATATTGACCAGCCGCGGCCTGCGGAGACGACGCAGCCCTTACGCCCTCTACCGGCAATTCGTAGATCTAGTGGATCAGCATCCTACGCTTGAGCCGGCCCTGAAGTCTGTGAGATCCGTGATTCGATTCGTGCGCGGCGCCGAAACTTAGGAACTGTTTGGTTTTTCTGCAGTGACTCGCCGCTTTGCAAAGCGACCTAAGACGACGCGAAAGACCGAACCCAAACTTCTTCGATATCATCCGCGAGTTTCTTGGCGTTGTCTTCAAGCACGATGGTAGGAATGCGCGCGACAACTTGCTCTCGGTGTTCCACTATTTCGACCATCAGATTCAGCAGACTTTGCACATCGCCATCTTGCCAAAGGTCCGTGCCTTGCGGCCGGGTCCCATTATCTGAAGCTAAGACTGGAATTTTGAGTTTTAGAGATTCGAGCACCGAGGAACAAACTCCGTCGGTCATGGGCGTGCGAATATATGCGAGCGAATGGCTCAGGATATTCAGAAACATTTCGTGGGGCACCGAACCCATGCTGAACACAGCGTCCTCAAGTCCCTGCGCGTGTAGAAACTCTTTCATCTTTGGCATCTCGACTTCCCAAGGACCAAGCCAAAGAAAGCCAATCTTCGGATACATCACCCGGAAGCGACGAATCGCCTCGGCAAGAAAATCCAGGACAAACTCTTTTCGAAAGCAGACGTAACTGAAGATGACGCCTTCATGCGCGGCAAAGAAGCGTTCGACATCCGGCGGGAGAGGGGAGGGCACGAGCTCCGCGTAGTAAGCGGATGTGTGAGGGATTGCAACCACTCGTTCGGGAGAAATTCCGGTGGTCAAGATCACGCGCCTTACCGCTTCACTATTGCAATAGATTCGATTCGGCAATCGGAAGAGCAAGGAGAACGCGAGAAACCGCAGGCTCATGTGCGGCGCAGGGAAATAAGTCTGCTGGTGTCCTCCTCCATAGGTGAGGAGGGCTGGACGACCCCAAAGCCGCGCCAGGAACATCGCCATGAATGCAAGGATGTACAAATCCGTGGATTCTGCGTTCACGCGGGTGTGAATCGCGCATCCATCTCTTACGGCTCGCACGACCTTGAATAAATAATCCCAGCCGTTTTGAACATCAATGTAGGCCGGGCTACGCACCCGGCGATTCTCGTTGAGATTCATCACCCGGCAATCCCAACTTCGTGCGTCCAGTTCTTTTCGCAGACCGACCAGACTCATGGTCCAGCTGCACACGGGCGGCGCCCAATTGCCGATTTCAAGAATCCGCCTCATAGAGGGATGGGGTTTTGTCGCCACGATTTCCGTTTCAGGTATGGTTTGCGATGGTCGTCTTGGGTCTGTTATCAAAATCCCGCGTTGGAAGATTTATCTCCGTTGCCTGGGATGTTCGACTGCCGAACTCTCTCCCCATGGCATCGGCCGCTGCGGAGATTTCCGTCAGTGTCTGCCAGGTTTCTGTGAATCCAAAGTCATACGGGTCCTTAATCTCGAGAGAAGGAGGATTGAGGAACATACCGAGGAACATTAATTTGTCCTTGTATGCGCTAAACTCCCGGCAGAAATCGTCGTAGTTCCGAATGTCGTGCAACAATATTATATCCGCATCGCGAACCATCTCGACGGTCACGCGTCGTGACGACCAATGCGAAAGATCGAGAGAGAACTCCCTGGCGGCCTCGAGGAATCGCTTGGTAGAACCGCGCCCTTCGGCTGGATGAAAACCAGCCGAACAGACACACAACTGCGGGTAACGCCTTTTCATCAACAGTTGAGAAGCCGGACTGCGGCAAATGTTCCCATAGCAGAGAAATAGAACTTTGTGCAACGGTTTTCCCGACGCCAGAAAACGCCGAAGATTCTGGCTGTGAACTCTGCGTGCCGACCGTGCTCGTTTTGCCGTGTCGACTTTCCTCTTTAGAACCTCAAGCTTCTGGGAGATGAACGAGCTTATGTCTTCGCGTATTACCGAAAGGTCGCCCCAGTCAAAATAATCCCAACTTTCACGTCCAGCGATCGGCCGCAAGAGTTTCAATGCTTCCACGCACGCGGCGGAACGGTGGCCGTAAACGAACTGATTACGGATCCAAACAAGGTCGGGCAGAAAAACGCGCGTGCGATAATTGAGTTTATACTTAGGTTGCGGCGGAACTGCCTGGCCTGTCGCAAGACGAAGCAGTCCATAAGGAAAATCTACGCCAGCGTCTATGGCGAGAGCCAACGAGCCCCACAAGCGAGGATTGATTTCCATCAGCCAGTAGCGGCCATCGTCCGAACACTTAAATTCCACCATCGCCAGGCCGTGCCACTGGAGACTGTCGAGAAGCGACTTGGCATCGCGCAACAATTCCGGTCTCGGCCGGACCGAGCGCCTGTATGTACTTCCGCTTCCCAACCCATTGCGACCCGTACCTTCATGCAATCTTTCGTGGGAAAAATACCAAATCAGCTGGCCCTTGTCATAGAGCACTTCCACACCGACGCCATGGCCGGGAACGAGTTCTTGCTGAAGAACTGCGGAGTCTTGCAGCATACTGCGAAGCTGTCCGCGTCTCTCGGCATCGTTGTACACAATGACGGGCCGAACTTGTTTGACGTGATCCTCGGCAAGAATCTGACTCGAAACCGGCTTAAGGACGACAGGGAAAGAGTTGCATGCAGGAATAAAATCCTCCGAGCTAATCAAAACGCTCTCGGGAACGGGAATATGCAAGCCGGCAGCAATCTCCAGGGTCAGAGACTTATCGAGCGCGGTGCGCAGCGCCAAATCCGACGAGAGGACTGCCTTCTGTCTCATCGGATCCGATTCCGGGAGCAACAGGAACGGCCGAAGCGCTCTCTCGGACGATGGAATGATAAGAGAATATCCCGCTCGTTGATCGAGATCCCTCAACCACTGGAGGAAAACTTCTGGATGCGCGGCGTCAGCCTGACGAAAATGCTCGTGGACGCGCCTGGAGTTAAACGCCAGGCAGTGGGTCTCCTCAGCCACGTCAACCGAGACGTGATGGCGAGCGAGTGACTGAATCGCTTCAAGAGCTGCCCGATTGTCGGCGTCGAGGACCAGGGCTTTCAAGGTTGTTGCTCCCGGCGCGCCGCCCTGGCAAGGTCCCACGAAAATGCCGGAAGGCGGAAATCGACGTGAATTCGGTTCAAGAGCAACGGGTTGTCTCCCTGCCTCACGATCCCAGGTCTTGTTGTAACGGCGGATCGGTAAAACTGTCTCACCGCTGGTATTACTGCTTCGTTAAAGCTCCCATTTGGATACGCAAAATGTTGTACTTTTCTATTCAGACGCGATTCGAGAATTTCCTTACTGCGAAAAAGTTCCCGCTCGAGCCGGTCCGGCCCGGCCTGTGGCAGATCGATATGCGTCGCGGTATGTGAACCAATCGTAATGAATTCCGGGTCGAGCTTTTCTACCGCGCTCCAGCTCATCAAATCGTAACAATCGCGCTCGTACTGTGTGAACTGAAAATCGGGAGTCAAATCCCGGATACGTTTTGCAATCTCCTCCCTCTCATCAACTGGAATTACTTTCATCCAGTCAATGATCCTTTGAAGATCACCAGACACTCCCGCTGATTTAAAGAACTGCTGCTGATCTCGCTCGCCGAGCCGCTTGAGTCGCGAATGGATTTCCCACGTCCACACGGAGCCTCCGCGGTCAATGAGATCAGGGCACAGATAAAATGTCGCCGGAATCCCCAGTTCTCTAAGAATTGGGTATGCGACCTCGGCATGATTTCTTAAGCCATCGTCAAACGTGAGGGCGACAAAACCTTGTTTCGAGATTGGGGCCGCACTCTCAACTGTTTCAACAAGTTGATCCAGCGGGACAATGTGGAAATTCTCTGCAAGAAATTGAGCGGTTTCCTTGAAGAGTCCGCATTCTTCAGGTCGAACACAATGGTATGTAACGATGAAACTGACCTTGCGCATTTTCACATACCCGGTTGACCAGCCGGAGTAATGAAGCAGTTGTTTGACGAATCCGGCCGGCAACCCCCTGGCCCGGCTAGACGCTGTGACCAATTCACCCCCGATTGACGATCGAGCTAAAAAAAACAGGTTAGCACGAAGCAATCCGCACACCGAAAAATGACGATCGGCTGTGCTTTGCTAGCTACTCGTAAGATGCAGCGGATTCACGCCTGGATTCTTCCCGGCACAGCAGCACCAGAAATCTCAATATGAGAAAATGACAGGTTGCCAATCACGCGACCTACTTGCGATTACGCGCAGTGGCATCCTTTCTTGGCGTGATATCTTGAAAATTACCTTACCCAATTGAGTCTGCGGCCTGGACGGAAATTCGTGGAGGTACGCGGGATTGCGGGTCTAAAGTAGTGGTGATCGTGCCTGGGGATATGGTCCTGCAACGTGAGTACTACGCCAAACCGATGGTGTGCCAGTCTGCAACGGACTATCTCACTCGCGAAGTTTCTCTTGGTACGGAACTTCTCGTGACCAAACATCCATGAAAGCAACGAGCCAAAACGAAGAATCGCCGCATGAAGAGGCCTCGGTGACCTCTCCGAGCGCGGCGCCGGTCAAGCGTTTGAAGGTTCTAGTCCTCGCCGAGGAAATTTGCTGTCCGGTGAATTCGGGAAAGAGAATGCGAACGTGGAATCTGTTGCGGCGATTGGCGAAGCGCCATTCGATTTCCTACCTGTGCTTTGGACTGATCGGCGATCCCGGAGTTGCGGAATTGGCGCAAACCGGAATTCAAGTTCATCTCGTACATCCGAGTAACGACCGGCGACGCTGGTCGCTATTTTGGGGATTGCTCGGAAATTTGTTTTCGCCGAATCCTTATTCAGCTGACAAGCATTACTCCGGGCGATTCCGCCGAAAACTCACGGAGTTGCTTCGCAGCCAGCAATTCGACGTAGTGCATTTCGAAGGGACCCATTGCGCTCGGTATCTTAGTTCGATTGAAGACGTGCCGCGGGTGATAGGAACGCACAATATCGAGTCCCAGATCTGGTTTCGGCGCGCGCATCAGAGCCGGTCGTGGATTCGACGGATTTTTTTCCGGAACCAAGCGATGAAGATGTCCCGTTTTGAACGTCGCGCGCTCCTGCAGGCTGAAGCGGCCACTGCGGTAACGGCTCAAGACGCACAGCAAATGCGAAGCTGGGGAGTATCCGAGATAACTCTTGTTTCGAATGGAGCTGACCTGGAGGCATACCAGTCTCTGGCTCCGGCGACAGAGCCGAGGGAATTACTGTTTTTGGCCTCACTCGATTGGTTTCCGAACCTAGATGCACTCGCCTTTTTCTTGCGCGAAATATTACCTGGCGTACTCTCAATCGAGCCCAAAGCAATTCTTCGCATCGTGGGCCGAAGGCCTTCAAGAGCGCTCAGAAAGCTGGTGACCGGAAATCAGCATATCGAGCTGGTCGGAGAGGTGCAGGACGTTCGTCCGTACCTCGCGCGAGCGGAGGTGGTAGTCGTACCGTTGCGCATCGCGGGCGGAAGCCGATTAAAGATATTGGAAGCGCTGGCAGCGGGGAAAGCTGTTGTTTCCACCTCAATTGGTGCGGAAGGATTGGAACTCACACCCGGCGAGCATTTTGAGGTCGCAGACGCGCCATTGCAATTCGCTCAACGGACCGCAGCCTTGCTCTCTGATCCGGCGATGCGTCACCGGTTGGGCGATCACGGCCGGCGATTGGTTACCGAACGATACGGTTGGGATGGAATTGTACCTGCGCTGGAAAAGGCCTGGTTCAAGGCGATAAATCCAAATTCGGCCGGAGACTCCGCTTCTTCAAACAAGCCTGCGCAATCCTTTGCCGGCTACCACGCCAGCAAGATCGGCGGAGAAAAATCGTGACCCGCAGGATCCGGGTGATGTTTGTGCTCGAATCTCTGAACTCCGAAGCGGGCACGGAAAATCAGCTCAGCGAATTGATCCGCGGAATGGACTCAAAGCGTTTCGAACTATTCACCGCTTGTGTCGAGGATGCGATTCCGTCGAGGCAACTCGACTCGCACGCGACACCGCTGGTATTTCCGATGACGGCTATTTTTTCATGGAATGGATTCCGTCAAATCTTGCGGTTGCGCAGCCGGATCAACCGCCTGCAGATCGACATCGTGCATACGTTCATGGTGCGCGCAACCATCGTCGGTGTCCTCGCGGCGCGCGGCAGCTCTTGCAAAGTAATTCTCACCAGCAGGCGCAATTTGGGCTACTGGTACACCCCGATGTATCTGCGCGTTTTCCGAATTTTGAATCGCATGACCACACGCGTGGCCGCTAATTCCCAAGCTGCGAAGCAAGCCGCTATCCAGATCGAAGGATTGCCGGCTTCGCGAATCGATGTCTTGTGTAACGGTGTGGATTTGGCCCGGTTTTCCGGGAGTGGCGATCCTACATTGCTTGATCGTCTCGGTATTCCTCACTCGTCGAGAATCGTCGGGATTGTTGCAAATTACCGTCCGGTGAAGGATCTGCCAATGTTTATAAGGGCTGCAGGCCTAATTGCCGCCCGCCATCCCGACGTTATATTTCTATTGATCGGGCAGGGACCGCTGCGCCAATCACTGGAGACACTGGCCGGGCAAACGGGAATCCGAGGGAAAGTGTTCTTCACGGATGGAGAGGGCTACGTTTCGGGATATTTGCCCTTGCTGCAATTGGGATGTCTCACTTCGTTGAATGAGGGTTTCTCAAACGCGATTCTGGAATGCATGGCTGCCGGGCTTCCAGTGGTGGCAACCGATGTTGGCGGAAATCGGGAAGCGGTGGTCGAAGGCTTGACGGGTTTTCTCACGCCCGCCGGCGATGAAAAGATATTTGCGCAGCGCGTGATTTCTCTGCTCGAAGACGATGCCCTGCGGAAGAAAATGGGAGAGTGCGGCCGCGCACGCTGCGCGGAACATTTCAGCATGGAAGCCTGCGTCCGCGAGCATGAGAAATATTATGAGTCGCTGTTGCAAGGCGATCGAAAGTAAGCGCAGTGGCCAGGCGTTATGACAATAGAGCTTTCGCGGTAGAGGGTACAATCTCGCTCCGTCGTCGCCCGAACTGATGCTGGAGATGAAAAGACTCAGAGTAAGACGCCGTCTTTGCCAAGTTGAGCCGTAGCGCGGCCCGGCAGGAACTGCCTCAGTCCGCATACCCACGCTTCAAACTCGAGATGAGAAACGCCGGGTGTATCGACGAAACGCGGGAGCTGCATGAGATTCAATCGTGAATCAACCAATCCTGAATCGCAGGTAGTGGCCGAGCGAACACCGAACTCCGCCAACCAGGGAAAGAGTTCCTCTCGATATACCCCGCACGGATACGTAAAGTGTGTTGCCCTGGGGGCGCCAATCTGAGCCAGGAAATTCTGGTTGTCCGCCAGCTCCTTCATGAAAAGATGCTTTTCTTTGGGTACTCGATGGCGATGCGTGTGCAACTCGATGTCGATGCCACCCTGTACCATCTGACTCAGTTCGTCGCCGCTCATGAGTGTGAACACTCGCTGGTCGGAAATCTCCTGATAGTTCAGGCCAAGAGCGTCAGCGACTCTTCTCAACAAGTCCTGCTTTTGTTCGCGCGAGAATCCGTTGGACCTCGCAAAGCCCAGAATCTCCGCACTCGCAGTTTTCCTGCCTTCCTCTGTTCGCAAGTCAAAGGAACCAGGCTTGCCGATCAGGTCCTGGTATTCGATGACTTTGCCAGCAGCCTTCCAAAGCAGATAGGGACACATGAGATTGAAGATGGGCTCGTTCCACTCGGAATAAAAAGTCGTCTGGTAAACGGTGGCCGGAAATTTGTAACGCTTCAAGACCGGAAAGGCAGCGGTGAAGAAATTGTGGAATCCATCATCGAACGTTATCACGACTGACAACGGTGGAAGACTACGTTCCTGCAAACGAGTAATCGCTTCGTCCAACGGCAGAACGGTACAACCCAGCTTGGCGAGAGTCTCCATGCGCTGCTCGAAAATATCCGGGGTCATGAAAAGCCCCGGACGCCATTCCGCTTCGTCCTGAAGAGAAATGCCGTGGTAACCGAGGATCAGAAGCCTTTCTGTCCTCCATTTGCTCCCTTTGAGCGCGGAGTAGGCGCCAACGCCTCGCGCCCCCATGAGCGTCAATTTTTTTGCTGCTTTCAGCATCCCGTTCGGCATTTCTATTTAGTCCCCGGGCACAACCGTGCCAGCCGCCCTTACTGAATTGAACTTGCGCGTGGAACGCCCAGAACCTCAGTTCCCTTTCCAGCCGCCGGCGAAGTTGCTAAGACAGCACAAGGGGCCGGCGGCGCCGCGTGGTTTTGAGAATGTTGCTGATCGAGAAAATTCCTATTCCAAAGCTCGAAAGCGAGGAGATTCCACAGATCGCGCGAACGGTCGCGCCGCCCTCGCAGATGTTCATCCACCAGTAGTCTGACGGCAGGCGGATCGAAATATCCACGCTGCATGGTTTTCGGTTCGAGGAGCATGCTCAGGAGGTTTTCTTTCAATTCATTCCGGAGCCAGTGCACCAAGGGAACTCCGAATCCCTTCTTCGGCCTGTAAATTACATTTTTAGGAACTCCAACGCGTTCGGCAAGTTTTTTCAGGATGTATTTCTTTTGCCCGTTTCGGAGTTTCCAATCAGGAGGGAGCTGCGTAACCCATTCGGCGAACACATGGTCGAGAATGGGAGCGCGCACTTCGAGAGACGTCGCCATGCTCATGCGATCCACTTTTGTCAGAACATCCGCGGGCAAATACGTTTTCGCATCGAGATATTGCAGCTGGCTAAGAGCGTCCTTTGCAGGTGCATTTTTCAGATAATCTCTGAAGAGTTGATACGGCGACGGATATTTCGCTGCGACCGCCGCATACTCCTTCGAAAAGAGAGATCTTTCGCGCCCGTCCGGCGAGAGGAAAGAGATCTCATCCAAATACCGGTCCTCTTCAGGGAGCGACATCGTATACAAGAATCTTCTGCCGCGCGTGCCGGAAGGAAGCGCCGGAAACACGTGGTCTCGATAAATATCGCCCGCCCAACGAGGCATGGGATTGCGCCGCCGGCGATTGAGATTGATTGTGTAGCGGTCGTAGCCGGCAAAAAGCTCGTCTCCGCCATCGCCGGCAAGTGCAACGGTCACGTGCTGGCGCGCAAGTCGCGAGACATGATAAGTCGGCACCATCGAGGAATCGGCGAAAGGTTCTTCCATGTGGTGGGTCAACTGGTCGAGCGTCTCCAGAAAATTCGGCTCGACGACTAACTCGTGGTGCTCGGTCCCGAATTTATGGGCCACTTCGCGCGCGTATTGCGTCTCGTCAAACTCTTTGTGCGGGAATCCAATGGTAAATGTTTTCACCGGAGACGACGAGAATCTCGCCATCAGTGCGACTACCGTTGAAGAATCCACGCCCCCGCTCAGAAGCGCTCCGAGCGGCACGTCGCTGATCAGGCGAATTCGCACGGCCTCGGCCAGATGGTGCTCCAACTGTTCCAGGCACTCCTCTTCATTCTTTGGCGCGTGAGTGCCAAAGGCTGGAAGATCCCAAAAAGCTCTGGCTTGAATTTCGCCGCGCGAATATTCGAGGACGTGCCCCGGCGGAAGTTTTCGGATCTTCTCGAATGCAGTTAGCGGGTCGGGTATGTACCCATAGCAAAAATAGGACAGCAATCCCTGCTGATCGACCGGATTCAATTCCGGCGCGACGGCCAAGATCGATTTAATCTCAGAGCCAAAAAACAACCGCCCGCGCTCGCAGGAATAGTGAAGCGGCTTCTTGCCGAAGCGGTCTCGCGCCAGTAGCAATTTCTGCTTCTCTTCGTCCCAGATAGCGAAGGCAAACATCCCACGTAGCTTCTTTACGCAGTCAGCGCCATATTCTTCGTAGAGGTGAACGATGACTTCGGTATCGGTATTCGTATAAAACTTGTGCCCGCGCGCTTCGAGGTCCGGACGCAGTTCAGGGAAGTTGTAAATTTCACCGTTAAAGACAATCCATACTGTCTGGTTTTCGTTGTGAATCGGCTGGTGGCCGGTGGAAAGATCGATGATGCTCAGCCGCCGCATCCCCAGGCCGACATGCCCTTTCGCGTACACACCTTCGTCATCCGGACCACGATGGATGATCTGGTCGCACATCTGGCGGACTTCAATTGCAGGAACCTGGCGTTCCTTGTCCGCGTAAACCATGCCCGCAATGCCGCACACCGATTTAGGTCCTTACTCCAGATCAAACACCTGATAGAATTATCCAGCTACTCCGCAACGGACTGCTCCTCAATTTTCTCATATTCATGCAGTACGGCGGCACCAGCGGACAAGTCCAGGTTCTTATCGCGATCCAGGAACCTTCTCCGCATTATCTCGACGACTCCCAAAGACCACCAGCTTGAACGACTCTGCTGCGAATATGCCATCGTGCCGAGGATGGTCAGCAAGAACACAATGGTTCCAACCATTGTCGCAGCGATGACAGCCTTCCAAGAGTTTGCCGGAACTATGTGTGCAAATGCCAACATCGCGCCAGCCATTGGCAGTGATAGTAAGCAAGGCTTCAGAAATCCCTTGGAAAGATAGCGCCCGAGAGGAATTTGAAGCACTCCGCACACATATTTCGGAATAAAAAACAGATTGATCGCGACGGCGACAACCATGGTTGCGAAGGCGTATCCCCATAGCCCCCAAAACTTAATCAGAAAAATGCCGAGCGCTGCCGTTCCGAAACCTTCAATCAAGCGCATCCAGATCAAGCCCTTGTGTTTACCAATCCCAAAGAGCATCGATTGCACGGAATACTGGGCCGCGTTGACGCCGAGTCCGAACGTTAACAAGACCAACAAAGGATAGGCGGCCATGTATTCCCGGCCAACCCACAATCCAAGCATCTGCTTGCCAAGCACGAGCATGATAACGGCTAGAGGCGCGAAAAGTACGAAGGCCGTCTCACCGCACAAAATTAGCAACCGGCGAAGTCCCGCTTTATCTTGTTGCGCTTCCAGTTGGCTCGAAAGCGGGCTTACAAATTCCGTCATCGAGCCGATGCCGTTCAGAGGAATCGTCAATAGCTTTACCGGCAGAGAGAAAAGAGTCAGCGCCGAAGCCGAGAGAAATTTGACGATTATCAGCGGATAGAATGAGTTCTTCAGGCGTTCGCTCATCCCGACCGAGAAACTTGTAACTCCGTAAACAAGCATCTCTCGAAAAGTCTGCTTGTTGATACCTCTCGGATGCAGGCTGAATCCCTCAACTTCGCGAAAGGCCAATGGAACGGCCACGAATCGAAGCGTTAGAGTACTGAGCACCGTGGCCGCTCCAACGCCGAAAAGTCCGCCGCCCGCTTCGAGGACCCAAACGATTATTCCCACGCGGAGCAGCATCCCGATAATTCGCAAGCCGTAAAGTTGATCGAAACGGCCTGCCGCTTCGAGAGATCCTTCAAATACACTGATCGGAAAATCCAACGCCTGCGCAATCCCAACTAGAAGAAACAAGCTTGCAAACGCGTGGTCGTTAACCTCTTTCACCGAAAAAAAGTGCCCCACATGCCGGTAAAGCCCAAAAGCCAGGCCAAGAACAACAAGAAAGGCGCACATAAAGAAGTAAAAGCTGGTGGCGATGACTCGGTTGACTTCCTCCGGCTTGTGTAGCGCCAGATTACGAGATACGAAGCGCACAATCGCGGAGCGCACCCCAATCTGCAGGAAAAGGTAGTAGTCGGAGAGCGCCACGATGAGTACCCAGAGCCCGTACGCCTCATCGCCCAGGCGGTGCAGGATGAATGGGGTGATGAAGAACGCGGTGCCCGCAGACACGATCACAGCTAGCCAGGTGGCGGCGACACTCCGAAGAATGAGGGATACTCGCATGAAGTTTCCGCTTACAACTCGTTATTCGGCACGGCCTGAACCGGCCGCGGGCGCCGTGGCGCTGAAAGGCACGGCCAGGGCATCTGTAGCGTGCATGGATACCGATTCTCGCGCTGCTTTTTTCCGGGGCTCTGTGAATCCGGTTCGTAGCCGCGCGTGCAAATAGAATAATTATTCCGCTTCTTAAAGTAGCACGGTTTTTGCCACGCGATGGGAAACCTCGGCCGGCTGTATCGCACATCTAAATTCCAATATTCCAATCGTTTAAATCGAACAGGCCCGCAGCAGGATGGAAATGTCGAGCGAGATTATCGCGGCAGATAGCGGCGAACGAACACGAAGCTTACGATGGTCAGTCCAACACCCAACAAGATGTTTTCAGGATATAGCGGTCTTAGGCCTGTCGCGAAAAGGATGGGCTCAAGAATCAGTCCGGGAAAAAATAATCCGCATGCGACCGCGAACTTTCCCGCTCGCTTGGAAATCATCGTGATGAATGCAAGAGCGCACCCGAGCGGAACGAATAAAAGCGCATAGTAAATCATCTTGTAGCCCGGAAGTTCGTATTGCCGGGGCTGGCGCAGTATGCGAACAACGGCCGCACCCGGTCCCAGTTCCATCACCGGGCCCGCTCGCTTGCCATCGGCGTAGAAATATAATTTGGCTCCGTCATATGTAAAAAGAAGCCGGTGGGTTCCAGGTTGATAGAAGAATTCTCCGGCAGAAAACTCGGGCCGCCGGTCTGCCGAGGGGGTCAGCGGCGTCCTCATACGCAGGGAGAGAGAAGAATAATACTGGCCCAGCACCAGGTCGCTGCCCTTGAGAGCATCGCCGAGCGCGACGATGGGATGCCAGCCAATTTGAACGGCTTGGGAAGTTTCGCAGACCACGTAAAGCGTGAACTGATTTGCCGCGCGTATGGCGCTCGCCAGACTGGAAGCGGGTGATTGGGACTTGAGCCACGGACCTTGCGGCTCAAAGCTTGCGACGCCCGCGGTTGGGGCCGGGAAGCTCGGCGTCCAGGAAAGCGACGGTGATTTTCCCGTCGCGTCCGGTGTCACAGGCGTCGCGCCGGGTCTGTACGAAGCTATTAGAATTTTGGGCGGAACTGCGGCGAGACCCGACTGGAGCACTCGCTCAACAACCCGGCTATCGAGGTACCGATCCGCAAAGGCGATTTCGGAGACCCTGCCGCGCCATCCATAGGACTGACCCGGAATATTTCCCACAAAAAGCGGAACAGAGTCATCCCAATTTCTGAGAATCGTCATTCGGCTCAAAGGAACGGAGATGAGACTGCCGGCGGCCCAATAGGCGATGAAAAATAGGGCTAGAACACGCGGACGAAGAGCCTTGTAGAAACCAATCAGAAGCGCCGAGAGTATTTTCTCGACACGCTTGCCCAGGACTCGAAACGCGAGCCATCCGATTGGACCACCCATTGTGTTTGCCGCAACGTCGTACCAAGAACTGGTTCGCGTCGGCATATAGGCCTGCGTGAACTCAATGCCAAAAGAGAAAACAAAACTTCCAAGACAGGCGATCAAAAGCGCGGCGAACCATCGGAATCGCCGTTCCAATATCCACGCGACTGCGAAACCGAACGGCACGAAAAGCAAAATGTTTGCGACGAAATCTTTTCCGTCGGGCAGCTTTTCAAAGAGCCACATCCAAAACGGGCCCTGCCGGCTCGATGCGGTCTGTTGCGGGAGGATCTGATAGGGGAAAAGTGTCAGAAGGGCAATCGACAGAACTGCAATGTAGAAAAGAATAGGTCCCCAATCATACTTTCTGACTTCGATGGGAAGATCGTGCGCAGCAGCGGAAGAGGATTTATTCAACCAAGTTTGGCCGGATTTTTGTTGAGAACTCGACGGCCGTTGGGAGTGTATCGGAACGTCTTCCAACGTTTCAATGTCCTTTTTTGGGTGCAAGTTCCGTCGCTTGCGATCAGACGGTATGACTCGTTGCAGTGTGTCTGCTCAAAAACCCGCAGCCAAGAAGCGCGGCGAGCCGCGCGCGCGATACCCGGCGCGCGGCTCGACCAGGTGTTTCCGGTTTGAGTTCAAGCTCGACGCACCGCGAGAGAAATCTTATTGACGCAACACCATTTTAGAGGCGACTATTCGAGGATTGCGAGACATCGGGCTTTGAAGTTGTGCTCATCGCATACGTAGTGCGCGATCGATTTCGCATGTCGAACGTATTGCGAGCATGAAACCCGGCTAGTCCTTCAAGTACGCTCGACGAGGCACGGCGTGGCGCATTTAACTACCCTCCCGACAATTGAAACGATCACCGGGATTTGGCAGGGCATTTTCCGGCGCCCCCAAATAGGCAGTCAAGATAATTTCTTTGATCTGGGCGGGGATCCTTCCTTAGCCGCTCAATTATTTTCGGAAATCGCAAAGGTCTTTGGCCGCGAACTTTCGCCTTTGGTGATCTACCAGGCTCCGACGATTGCATCTCTGGCCAAGGTCGTGGAACAAAGTTCCCCAGTGCGGATTCCGCCGCTTTTGTTGTTAAAAGCAGGCGCAAAAGCAGGACCAAAAACAGGAAATGCTGCGTCTCCAGCTTTTATCACCCACGGTATTGGCAGCAGCGTCATGGACTTTTTTGAGCTCGTAAAACATATCGAAACGCCGCGCCCCATCTACGGGATGCAAGCGAGGGGCACGGATGGCGTGGATGAGCCGTTGGACACGATCGAAGACATGGCTCAATTCTTTCTCGACGCGATCAAGACCATCCAGCCGAGCGGTCCCTACTTGCTGATTGGCTACTCTCTCGGTGGCTTGATCACGCTCGAGATGGCTCAGCGCCTGGAGGAGAATGGAGAAGTCGAGAATGGAGAAAACGTAGCCCTGCTGGCTTTGCTCGAAACGTATCCGCACAGGAGCTATTTGCCATTTGGGCCCCGCTTTCAGCTTTCTACGCGCCTGGTGAGGCATCACGCCTCCGCGATGATGAAGCTCCCTGCCCGCGGTGTGGTCCCGTACATACGCGGCGGATCGGAATATCGATGGAAAGTCTCGCAAGATCCTGGCGAGAGCGAAACCAACAATTTTCCCGGTGGTGAACTCTCCGCGCTCGCGATGCTCCGTGTGTGTGAAAAAGCAAAATCCGCTTTAGCGCGCTACCGTCCGCGGCCTTACAGTGGGAGGATAAGGTTCGTGAAGGCCGCGATCAGCTTGCGTTTCCCCGAAAATCCTCGCGCGGTCTGGGCCGGTCTTTTGCCTCAACTCGAAGTTGAAATCGTGCCAGGCACTCATCAAGGGATCGTCAGAACAGAATTTAAAAGCCTCGCGGCTGTGCTATCTCGCTATTTGAAGGAAGCTTCCGTCTAGCGCCGAAAAGAGATCTCAACTCTAACACGCACCCAAATCCTGGCCACGCGCCACTGAAATCGTCGAAAATTCCCATTATGGGTAAAGTGCGATTTGCACGTATTTCATTGCGGTCTTGACGCGAAGAATACCCTTCATGTACGCTTCCCGTGTTGGAAACGCTGAACACCCCGTTCGAACGAGCGGTTGGGCTCCGCAGTCCTTGTCCTCAGACTCCGGCCCTCGCGCCTCAGTGTGAATCAAATTCGTATTCCGAATTAAAGCTGGAAGAAAAGCCTTTCTCGTCCGTTCGGCCTGGAGAATGGGATGATTTCGTTCTCTCGACTGGCGGTTCCTTCCTCGGCGCTTGGAAGATTGTTCGAGCGCGGCGATGGGCGGGCCGCGTAAGATTGTTCGAGTTTTTTGCGGAGAATGGCTCGTCTCATCCTCCGAAGATTGCGCAGGTGGCCCTTCTCACTCGCCGCTCAAAAGTAGTTTTTCTCGATCGCATACATCTGAGCCCGGCCAACCGGAATCTCCGTGCATTGTGCTTTCAGAAGGTCGTCCAACGTTTCGGTGCGGGCACATACCGTTACGGTTCCCAATGGAATTGCGAAGAGCCTTTTGAATGGCCAGCCATCCCCGGCTTCGCAATTGAGCCGGTGCGCAACAAGCGCTTCCAAATCAATCTCGTCGATCTCAAGGACTGGGGCGATTTCCATTCGTACTTTCGGAATGTCAGCGAGAATATCCGCCGCGATTACAAGAAGGGGCGGTCCGCTTCAGCCACAATCAGGACTGGGTCTTTCATTGGCGCATTCCGGGATTTGTTCGCGCTCTCCGCGCTTCGCGGATATGCCCTGCGAAAAGACAACAAAAGCGCATCGTTCCTGGAGGATTGCGCCGTCCACGCCGTTAAGCTTCTAGTGTTGGGCAAAGACGGAATCATCAGCACGGTCCGATCAAAAGGGAAATGCTATTCCGCGTTTTTCGGCACGCAATTTGGCGACAGCCTCTTTTATAACGCCGGCGGCACTCTGAAAAATTCCCAAGGTCTCGGCTCGCTTCTCTTTGTCAGTCTCATCGAGAAGTGGTTTGCAGAGCACCCGAACGGCAGAATCTTCCTGGGAAAAACGCATGACAACGGCAAGCCAACCGAACAGGTCGATGGCGATCTTCTCTACCGGCGAAAGCTGCGCGCCTGTTCTGTCAGTGGATTCGAGTTCGAGGCCATCGTCCACCCTTCTTCAAGCTAGGAATTCCGCGATTCAAATATTCGAAGCCCGGGAAGCTCCGCCTTCCCTCGCGCGTTTCTTAAATAATCGCTCGATGCTCGAATCTCGAACCATTCCGCAGGTGAGTCCGGGAGGCAGGGGCCTCCCGGCTCTGAGTTACCCCGAGGCAGGATACTCAGGTCCGAAGGTTGTAAATGTCTCGTCTGTGATGGATACGGCGGATTATTATCTCGCAAGTTTCAGTCTGAAGCTGAAGAGGGGCGACGATTAGTGAGCGTACGCATCGGCCCGCTTGATATCGTTCAATGCGAGGACGGCGAACGCCGTCGCCGCATCGCTCATGAATCGCCCGACATTCGACGTGGGCACGCGTCTCTTGTTGAGAGAATAGGCCGTCCACGAGCCGTCAGTCTTTCCCTGGTGACTTGCCAACCAATCGAGACCTCGTTTCACCTGATCATTCTGGCGAGAGACGCCCGCTTCCTCGAAGACATAAATGATAAAACCGGTGGCGAGCCCGTCGCTTTGCATTTCCTGCGGGGTCCCATCGTCGCGCTTCCATCCGCCGAAGAGCGATTCTAAGTCGAGATCTCTCCAAGTGAGCGCGATCGAAGTCATGCTCCAGCCGCCATCCGGCCGCTGCCTGGCCAAAATCTCATCGATGATTGACTTCTTCTGCTCTGCCGTGAGAAGTCCAGGCAACTTCGTCGAAGCCCAGAGGAGATTGACGCGATTCATGGGAGACTGTGCCGCGGATTTTTGCTGTAGAAAGTCGTTTAACAATTTAAGGTTGTTTTGGATCTCCAGGCTGTTGCCGTAACCTTCCGGAGCTACTCCAGTCGCGATTGCCGCTAGCGTGGCCCCATAGTACTCGGAGCCTCGCGATTCCCAGGGCATTAATCCAAATTGCTGCCAGAGCCACGCCCCTTTAAACCTTCCCTCTGTCAGTTGAAGCGCCCACATATTCGAGAACGCGACGCGCGTATCTTCGCTTAGCCTTCCTGTCTGAGCGTCACTGCTCGCCAGAATAAATGCGTTGATAACCGACTCAGTAGCCCGAGACTGTGCCGCCTTGTTGGGCCCGTCGTCGTCATCACTGTAATAAGGTGCAATGTTCGCCCAAAGCCGCACGCGCTTTGAAACGTCCGCCAAAATCAGACGCTCATTGGCAGAAGGACCTTCTTCCCCAAGGGCCTTGCGAAGAGTAGGGCGTGAAACGATGTAAGGCGCCGACGTATGACAAGAAACGCAGAAAGTTCCGTGATCTCGCGCCGCGTCTTCCCAACTCGTCCACCAGCTTTCCCTTTGATCCAGGTAAGCGGCGGCGCTCTTAGGGTCCCAAGCAGCAGAAGTGGCATGCTCGGAATGGTTGGAAGGGGCCGCAACGGCTTCCTGATCTTCGTAGCCCTGGACCTTCGATTCAGTGTGGGAGCAAGCCGCGAGGAGCACGGCCGCGACCCATGCGGAGAGAACGCACACTCGCTGCATTCTCATCTTCATGGAGAATCCCTCCCGTGCGAACGTGCCTAGCGAGGGCGCTACCGAGTAAAAACCAGCGACGCCTCTAATTCTAACACGCACAACCTTGCATGACGCGGCGTGCTTACTCGCCCCGGAATGTAACACGCGTGTGTGTGATCGTTCTCGTCCCGGCTCGCGCAACACCGCTCTCTCGATGGTGTTTTCTCGTTCAACTTCAGGGACCTGTACTTCCGGACAGGTGACCAACTGTAGCAGCGCGAACGAGTACGAAGTATTTTCCCAGCAGACCCCAAGTAGAATCAGTTGACGCACTCTAACGCGTCGAAGAAAGTACCCAAAAAAGTACTCAAGCACATTGGGTACATCTTAGTACCACTGTGTCATTGCGCGGGGCAGGGACGCGTCCCGTATACTCCCGCAAGCAGATCACAAATGAAAGATAGGGGTGGGTTCAAAATGATTTTGGCAAACCAGTCCGGCCGAAGCAGTGCATTCATCTTCATGATACGGGCGCTGGCTATCCTCGCGCTCATTCTTAGCGCCGCGTCTGTGCCGCTTCACGCTCAAAACGTCACGACTACCGTACATACTACGAACAATCCATCCACGTTCGCAATCAATCCAGTGACAAACAAGATTTACGTAGGAGAAGGCGGCTATCACGCCTTCAATGTAATTGACGGCCAGACATACGCGTGGCAAGAGGAGCCATCCGGAAACGGGCCTCGCGCCGTGGGCGTGAATATCGTCACGAACACCATCTATGCGGCCAACTTCACCGACGGCACCGTCACTGTGTATGACGGCGCGTCGAACACCCAAACGGCCCTGCTCACGGTCGGAGCAAATCCTTTTGACCTCGTCGTGGATCAAGTGACGAACTTCATCTACGTGGCAAACAGCGACGGCACGATCACAGTCATCAATGGCTCCGCGAATGGAGTTCCCGCGACGGTTGCCTCGACTGTGACGCTAGCCGCGGGCAGCACTCCCGTCGCCATCGGAATAAACACAGTCACGAACACGATCTACGTCGCGAGCACCATAGCGAGCGCGAACGGCACGGTTTCAGTCATCGCGGGCGCAACAAGCTCGACGACCGCATCGCTTACCACCGCAGTAACGGTCGGGGATGCGCCTTTCGCTCTTGCGGTGAACGACATCACCAACATGGTGTACATCACCAACAATGGCTATGGCACCGACGCGCTCGTCTATGCGATGAATGGTGCGACAAACACCGTAGGTAGTACGCCCCTGGTAGTCGGCGGAGGAACCCAAGGCTTAGCGATAAATCCGGTCACCAACCAGATCTATGTCGCCAGCACTTTGAATTTGGCAGGCACAAGCGGCCAGCCCGGAACCGTCGCGCATATTGACGGCGCGACGTTCACCATCGTCGCGACGATAACGGCTGGCCTCTCACCAGATAACGTCACTATCAACCCCATCACGAACTACATCTACGTTACCAACGACGATCCAGGCGGTCCTGCTTCGACCGTTACCGTGATTAATGGTGCTAACGACACCACCTCCACCATAGCGGCCGGCGTTCAACCGTACAAAGTGGGCTTCAATCCGGTGACCAACAAAATCTTCGTCGGAAACTTCGTGAGCGGCACAGTCACCGTGATCGACGGCGCGACGAACACTACGGCGACCGTCGCCGCCGGTGCCGGTGCTGAATTTTTGGCACAGAACCCACTCACCGACAAAATTTACGTCGGCAATTCAGGAGGCTCTACCGTCTCCGTAATTGACGGCGCGACGAACTCCTCTACACCCGTCACCGTACAAGGCCAGCCGGAATGGGTGGCGGTGAACCCAGTAACGAACACGATTTATGCGGCTAACAGCGCCAGCGGCTCCGTGTCCGTAATCAACGGCGCGACCAATACTGTCACCTCTACTATAACGGTTGGAACTACTCCCTACGGCGTGGCCGTGAACCCGGTGACCAATACAATTTTCGTAACGAACCGAGATGACGGCACTGTGTCGGTCATAAGCGGGGCAACGAACACGGTCATCGCCACAGTTACCGTGGGAACTCTTCCAATCGCTATTGCCGTCAACCCGGTAACGAATCAGATTTATGTCGCCAACACCGGTGGTACCACGCTGACCGATATCGATGGCGTGTCATTCAGTACGACGCCGATCACCGTTGGTTCTGGACCAGACGCCGTTGCTGTCAATGCAGTAACAAATTTGATTTACGTTGCGAGCACGAACGGCACCGTCACCGTCATTGACGGTACCGGCGTGGCAGCTCCCGTTACTGTCACCATCGGAAACACTCCGCAGGGGATAGACGTCAACCCGTTTACCAACCAAATTTACGTGTCGGACACAGTGAGTTCTGTTTTTGATATTGACGGCACTACGAACGTAGCCACGCAACTCACGGTCGGCGCCGCTCCCGTTGGTGTAGCGGTGAATTCCGTGACAGACAAGATCTATGTGGTCAACGCGAATGGAGGCAGTATCTCTGTCATTGACGGCGAGACGAATACGGTCCTTCCCGCGGTCACCGCCGGCACTCTTCCGTCGTTTGCTGTTGTAAATCCCGCGACGAACACGATTTACGTTCCCAACAATACCAGCGAAAACGTGACGGTACTCACGGAAGAAAACGTGAATGCCATTCCGCTCACGACCGCGATTTCCGGGCTCACTAATAACACCACATTTGTCTATAGTCCTTCGCCAACATTCACGTTCACCGTCACACCGTCGTTTACGCCGACGTCTCCAGCCGTTCAGGGCGTCTACTATCAACTCGACACGTGGGTGGGCCCGTGGACTCTGGCTTCGGGAAGCGGCAACACTTACACCAGCGCGGCCCTTCCGGTTACGCCGGGCGTCCATGTCCTCTTCGCCTACGCCACCGACGTGCAGGAACCCTACGGTGAAAGCACGAACCAGCCGATCATTGGCAATGTTGCCGCCTACGTTTTCTTTGTCGTTGATTCGACGACGACAACCACGCTGGTGTCGAGCGCAAATCCCTCGACGCCGGGCGAGAGCGTGACCTTCACCGCGACCGTGACCGATGTATCTCCCGGCACTTCCATTCCGACCGGCACTGTCACTTTTGTGGACGGCGTCACAACCCTCGGAACAGGCACACTCAGTGGAAATCCAGCGACCGCAACGCTTGCAACATCTGCTTTGACCACTGGATCGCATTCCATCACAGCGCTCTACGGCGGCGATGCAAATAATGACGGCAGCGCTTCGGCTGCGCTTACGCAGCAAGTGCTGCAAGCGACCACGACCGGAGTCGTATCCAGCCTCAATCCCTCCACGTCCGGCGCGTCCGTAACGTTCACGGCCACCGTCACCACAACCGGTTCAATCACGCCGGGCGGATCAGTGACCTTTGAGGATAATGGAGTGTCCATCGGGACTGGGACGCTTAGCGGTTCCGGCAACACTGCCACTGCAACTTTCTCGACCACGACGTTGTCCGCCGGCTCACATCCCATCACCGCGGTATATGGCGGCGATGCGAATGACAGCGGAAGCACCTCGAGCATCCTCACGCAGGTCGTGAATTCAACGGCGTCGACGACAGTGCTGGTCTCCAGCGTGAATCCGTCCGTCTTCGGCCAGTCGGTCACATTTACGGCGACTGTCACGGGAACGGGGACGCCCACCGGCACCGTAACCTTTAAGGACGGCGCCACGACTCTCGGCACTCCGACGCTCAATGGCTCCGGTGTCGCGACGCTCTCGACGTCCACTCTTGCCGTCGGCACGCACTCGATCACCGCGACCTACAGCGGAGATTCATTCAACGCCACGAGCGTCTCTAACACCGTCTCGCAGGTCGTAAATCAGGATTCGACCACGACGACGCTCGTCTCCAGCGTGAATCCGTCAGTCTTCGGCCAGTCGGTGACGTTCACCGCGACGGTGGCAGTGGTTGCGCCGGGCGCGGGTACACCTGGCGGCACCGTGAACTTCAAGGACGGGACCACGACCATTGGCTCCGGCACGCTTGCTGCAGGTGTGGCGACGTTCGCGACTGCCAATCTCACGGTTGGCACGCACTCCATTACTGCAGTCTACGTCGGCGATACCAACGACACGACAAGCACGTCTTCGGTGCTCTCGCAAGTCGTGAATCAGGATTCAACGACGACGACGCTGATCTCGAGCGTGAACCCGTCAGTCTTCGGCCAGTCGGTGACGCTCACCGCGACGGTGGCAGTTGTTGCGCCGGGCGCGGGTACACCTGGCGGTACCGTGAACTTCAAGGACGGGACCACGACCATTGGCTCCGGCACGCTTGCTGCAGGTGTGGCGACGTTCGCGACTGCCAATCTCACGGTTGGCACGCATTCCATCACCGCAGTCTATGTTGGCGATACGAACGACACGACAAGCACGTCTTCGGTGCTCTCGCAAGTCGTGAATCAGGATTCAACGACGACGACGCTCATCTCCAGCGTGAACCCGTCGGCGTTCGGCCAGTCGGTGACGTTCACCGCGACGGTGGCGGTTGTTGCGCCGGGCACGGGCACGCCCACCGGCACAGTCACGTTTAAAGACGGCGCCACCTCCATCGGCACCGGAACGCTCAACGGCTCGGGTGTCGCAACTCTCTCGACTTCAACGCTGGCCGTTGGCACGCACTCGATCACTGCGGTCTATGGCGGCAGCACGAACGACCTCGCGAGCACGTCTACCGTCCTGTCACAAGTTGTGAATCTGAATTCGACAACCACGGCGCTCGCCTCGAGCGTTAACCCATCAGCCTTCGGTCAATCCGTAACATTCACGGCGACTGTCGCCGTTGTCGCGCCTGGAGTCGGGACGCCCACCGGTACGGTTACGTTCAAGGACGGCGTGACGACTATTGGCACGGGCACTCTCTCTGCGGGCGTCACAACTTTTACGACATCAACGCTGGCAACCGGCACGCACTCGATCACCGCGGTCTACGGCGGCGATACCAATGACAGCACGAGCACGTCTGCCGTTGTTTCACAAGTTGTGAATCTGAATTCGACCACAACGGCTTTGACTTCTAGCGTCAATCCGTCGCTCTTCGGGCAGTCAGTAACGTTCACCGCCACGGTGGCGGTAGTTGCACCAGGCACCGGCACTCCCACGGGCACGGTAACGTTCAAGGATGGCGCCACTACGCTCGGCACCGGAACACTGGCGGCAGGTGTGGCGACGTTCTCGACGGCCACGTTGACCGCCGGTGCGCATTCGATCACCGCGGTTTATGGCGGCGATACCAACGATGCGACGAGCACCTCGGCCGTCTTGACCCAGACGGTCAATCAGACCGGCACGAGCACGACGCTGACCTCCAGCATCAATCCGTCGCTATCCGGCCAGTCGGTCACGTTCACGGCCACCGTGTTGTCTTCGGGCTCGGTGACGCCAACTGGGACGGTAACGTTCAAAGACGGCGCGACGACCATCGGCTCCGGCACGTTGAACGGCTCGGGCGTCGCCACGTTTGCAACTACGACGCTCACCGTTGCCCAACATTCCATCACCGCAGTCTATGGCGGCGATGGGAACAACACCGGCAGCACCTCGACGGCTCTCACGCAGACAGTCCAGCAGAATACGACCACAACGCTGACGTCGAGCCTGAATCCTTCACCGGCGGGGACGTCGGTCACCTTTACGGCGACGGTTGCCGGTACGGTCAATGGAGCGCCCACGCCTACCGGAACGGTCACGTTCAAGGACGGCGCGACGGCAATTGGCACCGGCACTTTGAATGGCTCCGGCGTTGCGACATTCTCAACCGTGAGTCTGACTCCGGGTGCGCACTCGATCACTGCGGTCTACGGCGGCGCGACGCTCGACATCACCAGCACGTCAGCCGTCTTGACGCAGAACGTGATACAGACCACGACCACGACTTTGACTTCCAATGCGAATCCGGCGACGTTCGGCTCACCGGTTACCTTCACGGCGGCCGTCACGGCCGGTTCGGGAACACCCACCGGCACCGTGACGTTTAAAGACGGCGCGACAACTCTCGGTACCGGCCCATTGAACGGCTCGGGCTTGGCAACGTTCACAACCAGCTCCCTCGCTGTCGGCGCACATTCGATAACGGCTGTGTACGGCGGCGACGCGAATAACTCTGCAAGCACTTCCGCGGTCCTGACGGAGACGATTCAGGAGTCCTCAACCACCACGTTGACCTCGAGCGTGAATCCGTCGCTCTCCGGCGCGCCGGTGACGTTCACTGCAACCGTCACGGGCAGTTCGGGCACGCCGACGGGCACGGTCACATTTAAGGACGGAGGCGCCACTATTGGCACCGCCACACTCAATGGCTCCGGCGTCGCGACGTTGACGACAGCGGCGTTGGCCGTCGGCTCGCATATGATCACCGCGGCATACGGCGGAGACGCGAACAATCTTTCGAGTACCTCGGCGGTGCTGACGCAGGTCGTGCAGCAGAACACAACCACGGCGCTCACATCCAGCAAGAACCCGGCATACTCTGGCGGATCCGTCACATTCACAGCGGTCGTGAAGGGTCTCGTCTCCGGCACGCCGACCGGCACCGTAACATTCAAGGACGGCACCACGTCGCTCGGCACCGGCACTCTGAGCTCGGGCACGGCGACGTTCACCACAACCTCACTCAGCGTCGGTTCTCATTCGATCACGGCTGTGTACGGCGGCGACACGCTCGACGTCGGCAGCACATCACTGGCTGTATCTGAGACGATCAACCCCGCGGACTTCACCGTCACGGCCAGTCCAACGACCGCGACGATCACTCCAGGCCAGACGGCCACTTACACGTTCACAATTACGCCGCTTGGTTCCTACACCAGCCCGATCAACTTCAGCTGCGCCGGATTGCCGGCTTTCTCAAGCTGCAGCTTCAGCATCAACCCGGTAACGCCGGACGCACAGACGGTCACCACCACGCTTACCATAACAACGATGGGACCGAACTCTGCGATCACGATACCTGCGTCACGCGGCGGCCACGGCAATACCCCGGCCTACGCGCTAGGGACTTCGGCAGTACTGATGTCGATTCTTGGCATGATGCTGCTCGGCGGCGGCATGAAGAGGAAGCGTGAACTCTGCAAGGGTCTCTTGATCGCAAGCGCCATGCTGGTGGTGATGGGCGCGATGTCCGCCTGCGCCAGCAATCCGGGAGGCAATAAAAACGTGACTCCTGCAGGCACCAGCACGGTGACGGTTACCGCGGCTGGCGGCGGCACGACGTCTCACAACGTTACCGTCACGCTCGTCGTCCAGTAGTCAGGAGTAGCTGAACTCGAAGAACGAGTCATCACGCGACACACTTGGCCGGGTAAATGTGGCCGGTGGATGGAGAGACCCTCTCGATCCCCTGACACAAATGCCCGGCCAAATCATTTTCGGCGCCACCATAGCTTGCGATTCTGCGACTCGCCTCTTTTGTTCGCCGCAACTGGGGGTGCGTTTTGCTAACACACGTGCCGCTATGATCGGCTGCCGATCGGCTCTCGTTGTAACATTCAAATCGCTAGTGATCTCGGAAGCAAAAGAATGAAAGCCCGCGAAATAGCGATCGTAATCCGCAACCTGATTCTTGGCGCAAACCTCGAATCTCTCGGGTCATTGAATCATCCTCGAATGGTCGCCAATTTCGCCACGGAATGCAGGTTTTTGTATCACTCGCTGTTTCCCAATGGCGGGCTGCCGCAGAAACCCGTCTGGGAGGCCTTGGGATCCGAACAAGCCTCGGTGACTCTCTACGGCAAGGCGTCCGAAGACTGGTTCCGGCCAGTGGCTTCGTACGCTACCGACCTGGTTTCGATGTGCATGCTATGCCAGCTCCTCAAGCCGAAAATCATATTCGAAATAGGCACGTACCACGGTTCTGGCGCACTGCACTGGGCAGGCAACGCCCCGGGGGCGGAACTATACACGTTGGATCTGCCCGCTTCTGTGTCTGCCTCGCTCTCCGTCACTGCGATGGACACGCAACACATCGTGGAGCACGCTCGTGAGGGCCCAATGCAATTTGTGGGAACGCCCGAAGCCGCCAGAATTCATTGTCTCTACGGGGATACAGCCGTTTTTGACTTTTCACCCTTCAAAGGAAAGGTCGATCTCTTCTTCATTGATGGCGCGCATAGCTACGGATATGTGCGTAACGACACTCTTCGCGCCTTCGACTGCTGCAAACCTGGGTCAGTCATCGCCTGGCATGACTACGGGAAAATGGGGTTTAACGGAGTTTCGCGATGGCTTCATGAACTCGCTCGCGAGGGAAAAAAGATCTATCGCGTCCCAGGCGGCTCTCTGGCCTACATGCTGGTTTAATCTTGCCTTCAGCTTCAGCGCGATAACTGCACTTCCCGGCATCGAAAATAATCTGGTCCACGAGTAATTGCGCGCTCATCCTCAAAAAATTATTTCTGTTCTCTCAAGCCCAATAGGTGCGGTCGAGCGTCCGGTATTGAATCGCTTCTCCGATGTGACGCGGCTCGATGTCTTCGGCGGAATCAAGATCGGCAATCGTCCGTGCAACTTTAAGGATGCGGTCGTGAGCGCGCGCTGATAGGCCAAGCCGTTGAATCGCATTCTCCAGCGGCTTTTCTCCCTCCGCGCCAATCTCGCAATGCTTCCGAATGAGCTTGGGCGGCATTTGAGAATTCGCGTATACGCCTTTTTCGCCCGCATAGCGCCGTAGCTGGATTTCGCGCGCTCGGATCACCCTCTCTCTCACGGCCTCCGACGGTTCGACGTGCCCATTTCCACGAAGCTCCTTATATTTCACGGCTGGAACTTCGATGTGGATGTCGATGCGGTCGAGGAGCGGCCCGGAAATTTTCGAGACGTAACGTTGGATCTGCATCGGCGTGCAGTGGCACTCTCGCGTCGGATCGCCGAAGAATCCGCACGGGCACGGATTCATCGCTGCGGCGAGCATGAAGCGCGAAGGGAAGCAAACCGAGAGCGCCGCGCGCGAAATCGTCACTTGGCCATCCTCAAGCGGCTGGCGCATCACCTCGAGAACGTTGCGCTGGAACTCGGGAAGCTCGTCGAGAAATAGCACGCCGTTATGGCCGAGTGAAACTTCGCCCGGCCGCGGCACCGCGCCCCCGCCAATGAGCCCCGCGTCGCTGATGGTGTGGTGCGGCGAGCGGAACGGCCTCGCTCCCACCAGCCCGCGCGAACTATCGAGAACGCCCGCGACGCTGTGAATTCGCGTCGTCTCGATGGCTTCATCAAGCGACATAGGCGGCAGGATTGTGGGAATGCGCTTCGCGAGCATCGTTTTGCCCGCGCCCGGCGGCCCGATCAACAGAATGTTGTGGCTCCCCGCGCACGCAATTTCCACCGCGCGCTTCGCCGCCATCTGCCCGCGGACATCGCGCATATCCACGGAGTATCCCGCCGATTCCGCGAGCATCTGCGCCGTGTCCACGCGGATTGGCTTGAAAGATTCCGGCGCGTTGACGAGGTCGGCCGCCTCGATGAGCGATTTCACCGCAAACACATCTATGCCCTCGACCACGGCGGCTTCCCGCGCATTCATTTCGGGCACAACGACGCATTTCACCCCGCGCTGCCTCGCCGCGATCGCCGCGGAGAGCGCGCCGCGCACCGACCGCACGCTGCCATCAAGCGATAGCTCCCCGAGAAACACGTGCGAATCCGGAACCTTGCCATGGAATAAGCCCTGGCAGCCCAAAAGGCCCAGCGCCATGGGCAGATCGAATGCGCAGCCTTCCTTGCGAATATCGGCGGGCGCGAGATTTACGGTGACGCTTTGAGGCGACGGAAAATCGAAGCCGCAATTCTTCAGCGCGGACTTAATCCGCTCGCGGCTTTCCTTGACGGCCACATCGGGCAGGCCGACCACATAGAATTGGCCCATCTCTCCCGCGCCGATGTCGACTTCCACCTCGACGGGATAAGCATCAATTCCAAACACTGCCGCGCTGAGCGTTTTGAATAACATTTTGTAAGGCTCGCGTCCCCGCGGCGCACACGAGGAGCGTCAGTAGTGAATGGAAGCCTAACTCAAAACGCCCACTCAAAAGCGGTACTACGTATTCATTCACGGCGTCCTGGTAGTGCTGCTCCAGTGCCGTCTGAGTACGCACTTTTCCACCGAACAATCTCAAATCGCGGCTATCGGCATGTACGCCCATCCGGCACTTGTAACGCCCCGCTTCACAGGTTGCAGAAAAAAGCAGAAAGCTGTCATCCCGAACGAAGTGAGGGATCTGCGGTTGGTATGGAGGCTTTATCACGTTTCCATACTGGCGAGCTCGCCCTCCGGCACCTGTAGCGCCCAGCATCAGACTCGCCCGCAGCCGAGACCCCCCGGAGCTTTACACTTCCCCCCACAAAACGTATTCTTGGCCGCGACAGTTCGTGCATCGGTTTGCCCGTCCAACTGACCCAGCGGAGGAAGTTATGATTTACGCAGCGCTTGCGGTTGTCGTTTTTCTCGTCTTCATCATCGTCGGTATGTACAACAGCCTCGTCGGACTGCGCGTGCAGGCGGACAACGCGTGGGCTGACATTGACGTTCAACTGAAGCGGCGCTACGACCTGATTCCCAACCTCGTGGAAACAGTGAAGGGTTACGCCTCGCATGAGAAAGGTACGCTTGAAGGCGTCGTCGCCGCGCGAAATAGCGCCATGAGTTCACAGGGCCCGGCCGCCAAGGCCGAGACTGAAGGCGTCCTCACGCAGGCGTTGCGCCAGGTCTTCGCGCTCGCGGAGGCCTATCCTCAATTGCGCGCTGTCGAGAGCTTTAACCAGCTACAGCAAACGCTCAATCAAATCGAAGATACCGTCCAGAACGCTCGCCGCTATTACAACGCCGTGGTTCGCGATCTGAACACGAAAATCCAGCAATTCCCGACCAACATCATCGCCGGCATGTTCGACTTCAAGCCGCGCGAATTCTTCGAGATTACAGCTCCGGCGGAACGCGAAGTCCCGAAAGTAAGCTTCGGCGCAGGGGCCGCGCAATAATTTCGTACCGGGATCAACAAGCCGCCATGAAAACTCTGCATCGCGGAACCGCCCTGCTGCTGGTCACGCTCGTAATCGCGTGCCTCGCGGCGCTTCCCGCATTCGCGCGCTCGCTCGCGATTCAGAAGTTCGATTCCGTCGTCATCGTCAACGCCGATGGAACGCTCGACGTTTCCGAAACGATTCTCGTTCACTTCACCGGCGAATGGCACGGAATCTACCGCACCATCCCCGTCAACTACTCCACCGCGCAGGGGTTCAATTACTCGCTCATGATCGACCAGGTCGCCGCTACCGACGACACCGGCACGCGCCTGAAATGCGAAGTGAGCCGCCAGGGCGACTACAAGCAATTCAAGATCTACGTCCCGGACGCGGTCGATGCCACGCGAACCGTAATCCTTCACTATCGCGTCCTTGACGGTCTTCGATTTTTCGCGGATCACGATGAGCTCTACTGGAACATCACCGGCGACCGTTGGGATGAGCCGCTGCCCGAGGTGAGCGCCGAAATCGATCTGCCCGCCGGCACAGCAGGAATTCATTCTCTCGCCTTCACCGGCTCCTACGGCTCAACCGCTCAGGACGCGACCGTCAGTGTCTCGGAAAATAAAGTCATCATCGAAACTAGACACTCGCTCGGCTTTCATCAAGGCCTGACAGTCGTCGTCGGCTGGGACAAAGGTTTCGTCCACGAGCCCACCGCATTCGACAAGACGATTCTCTTCCTGCGCAGCAATTTAATTCTCTTCGTTCCGTTGATCGCCTTCGGTGTAATGTTTTGGCTGTGGTGGTCGTTCGGACGCGACCCGCGCCGCCAGCCGATCGCCGTGCAGTACGAACCGCCCGACAAGCTGACGCCGGGCGAAGCCGGCACTCTCGTGGATAATGCAGCCGCCATGCGCGACATCACGGCAACGCTTGTGGACCTCGCGGTGAAAGGCTACTTGACCATCGCGCAGAGCGAAGAGAGCCAGATGCTCGGCCTGATGCACCATAAGGATTACACCTTCCAAATGAAGAAGCCCGCGACTTCGTGGACAGACGCGCGGCCTCATGAGGTAGAGATGCTAACGGGGCTGTTCGATGGCGGGCAGAGGGATTCCGTGAAGCTCTCCGAATTGCGAAATAGCTTTTACGTCAATCTGCCGGTGATTCGCGAGCGAATTTTCGACGCGCTGATCGGCGACGGCTACTACCTGCATCGCCCCGACGTGGTTCGCAATGGGTTCGTGGTCGGCGGAATTATCATTGGCATCTTCGTTGCGGTACTCGGTGCGAGGTTATTGAGCGACGCGACTGGCGCAAGCGCGATCGTGAGCGGCGTGGCCACGGCCGCAATCATTGTTGGCTTCGGTTGGTTCATGCCTGCCCGCACCATCACCGGCGCGCGCGCATACGAGAAAGTTCTCGGCTTCGAGGATTTTCTGCGCCACACCGAAAGCGACCAGATCGCGCGCATCGTGAAAACGCCGGAAATGTTCGAGAAGTTTCTTCCCTACGCGATGGCTTTGCATGTCGAGAGCAATTGGGCAAAAGCGTTTTCCGGCATCGCCATGCAGCCGCCGCAGTGGTATCAAGGCTCCTACGCAACAGGCTACTACCCGTATTTGCTCGTCAACGACCTGAACTTCATGTCCATGAGCGCCGCGTCTTCATTCGCGTCCGGCCCCCGGAGCTCCGGCGGAGGTTTCGCGGGAGGCTCAGGCTTCGGTGGTGGTGGCTTCTCAGGCGGCGGTTTCGGTGGCGGTGGCGGCGGTGGCTTCTAGGCGAGACGTTCTAGCGTCGCATCTCGCCGTAGGGGGGTCTCAGACCCGCCCGGCCTTCCACCAAATAATCCCGCACAAATATCTTCAGAGCCCGGAGGCTCCCGCCTCCAGGTCACCTCAACAATCCCACGGTCAAATGTCGATTCACGCGTTGAAAATGCGTTTCGTGCTACCTCGCGCTGTCCGAATCCGATTTGCGAGCCCGCTGTGGCGCGCTCGAGCGCGATCCATTGTGCGAAATAAATTGCTCGAGCGCGCGAAGCAACTTCCGCCCGGCCGTTCGCAATTCATCGCGGTGCGGCAAAGACACGCGCCTCAGCTTGCGCTCGCCCGACGGCGTAAGCTGCACGAGCACCTGCCGCCGATCTACCCTGCTCCGGGCGCGCCGAACCAGCCCGCGTTTCTCCAGGCGATCCATCAACTCGACGGCGCTGTGATGCTGAATTTGCAGGCGCTCCGCAAGAACGCCGACGGTGGCTTTCTGTGAGAGCGGGACACCTTTGATGGCAAGTAACGCTTGGTACTGCTGCGGCTCAAGCCCCGCCGCGCGTGCGTTGCGTTCGCTGAAGTTCAGGTACCGGCGAATCGCATATCGAAAATCCGCCAGCGCCTCGAAATTGAAGCGTTCTCTGCTGGGCTTGGACATATCCAAGCACGATTATATCGTATTCCGATGTAAATTGTCTCTTTCGGCCAACTCGTGCCGCTGACAACAACACGCGCGGAAGTGAGAGAGAACGCCGCAAGCAATATTTCTTCGCAAACACTGTAACTTCAAAGCCCCGAGGCTCCCGCCTCCGAGTCCGCAGAATCAATACGCGGAATTCGTGCGCTTCATTCCTGAAGGATCTTTCGAAAAGCCTTCTGCGTCTTAACGTGCTTATACCCGAGCCTCTCGTAGAACGCATGCGCGCGTTCTCGAATCACATTCGACCGCAGCGAAACGATCTTGCATCCATGCTCCCGCGCCCAAATTTCTGCTCGCTCCATCAGCAGCGTGCCAACGCCATGAGATCGCTGTGCCGCATCCACCACAAGCCCGCCAATTTCAGCGCGCGGATCCGATTCCATAGTTCGAATGACAAACACATGAAGAAATCCTGCGAGTCGCCCGTCAGGCATCTCCGCAACGAACAAGCCGTGATCCGCCGCCGCATCGATTCCGCCGAATCTCGCGCGAACTTCTTCCTCACTCGACGGATAACCAAGTTGATTGCACAGCTCAGGAAGCTGCGGAATATCTTCCTGCGTCGCGCGCCGCACTCGAATCATAAGATCAGCCAACTGTAGCGCCGCACCGATCTTCGTGCGGCATTTTGTAGAGAAAATTGACGGACAAAACCCGTCTGATTTTCGCTGGCATTGCCATAGCCCGCGTCTCTCCCGTTTCAAAAAAGCTTGTCGGAGTCCAGCAGAATCGTCACCGGCCCGTCATTCACCAACTCCACCTTCATGTGCGCCTGAAAAATGCCCGTCTCCACATGAATGCCGAGCGATTCCACCGCGTGCACAAATTCCTCGTACATCGCCTTCCCTTTTTCGGCCGGCGCCGCGGAAATAAAGCTCGGCCGGCGCCCGCCGCGCGCATCGCCATAGAGCGTGAATTGCGAAACCGCCAGCATCGCACCGCCTGTATCTTTCAGCGAGCGATTCATCTTCCCGTTTTCATCGCTAAAGATCCGCAGATGAATGATTTTCTCGGCAAAGGCAGCAGCAACGCCGTCCGCATCATTCGCGCCGACGCCGAGCAACACGACAAGCCCTGCGCCAATTTCTCCAGTCGTGCGGCCCTCAACCTCAACACTCGCCCGGCTAACCCGCTGCACCACAGCTCTCATTTCATCACCACCCGGCGACCGCGCTCAACCTTCGACGAAAGCCTTAAGCCTCCCGAGCGCCTGATCCCACTCCTCCCCCACGAGCTCGAGGTACGTCTTTACTTCTTCGATCGGCGTCGGATCGAATTCAAAAACGCTCTCTCGGCCAATGCGAACGCTGTGCACGATGTCTGCCCTCTCCAAAACTCTCAGATGCTTGGTAATCGCCTGCCGCGTGAGCCTCGAGCCTTTCGTGAGCTGAGAGATCGAACGCGGCCGTCCGCCGCAAAGCTTCGCCACCAGCGACAGCCGCGTCTCGTCGCCCAGCGCGGCAAAGACGGGCGCGCGTTTCGCCGCTACGCTGCTACGGTTTCTGCGCGACATAGATCTCAATATTCTTCATTTGCGCTGTCCAACCACTGTCGTTCTTGCGGAACGCTTCGAGCCGCCGGTCGCTCGGCACTTTGTCGAAACCGGACTCGGTAAGCACAAGCAACGTGCCGCTGGGGATCTTCTCCAGCCGAAATTCGACGAGCGTAGGCGTCTCCTTCGAGTAATCGATCTTGGAATCAACGGAATATGGATGCCAGGTGAAAGAAAACAGCCGCTCGGGCTCCATCTTCACCACGACGGCCTCCCATTTCACATGCTCGTATCCAGGGTGCGTGATATGACCTCGTGAGACTTGACCCGGAACGAACGGGCCATCCAATTTCACGCGAAACCACTCGCCGAATTCACGGTAATCCGTCAGCGCCCGCCACACCCGCGACACCGGCGCCTTCAATTCAATTCGCTTCTCAATTCGATTCTCCATTGTCAGGCAACCTCCAGGTTGCATATTAACCAAAGTCCGCATTAAAACGCAACTCTTCAGTTGCGCTTCAAAGCGGCCTCCTGCACTCGGGTTCCATACGCGCCTGCGTATTGACTTTGCCACACAATATCTCTATTTTGAATTCCAGCGCGAAGGGCGCATCCAGTCCGCGGAAAGGGCCGTGCCCACCTTCAGTAACACAATTTGACGAATCTTCTTTCGAGCCTGAATCGAGCGGACTCCAGGCAAATTACGAAAGGAGTTTCGTATGCCAGATAGAGAATTACCCGCCCGTCCGAACCTCGATCAATACAAAAAGCAGGCCAAAGATCTCGTAAGGGATTGCGATCTCGGAATTCCCGATGCGCTCACTCGCATCAGGCGGCACCATCCGCACTTTCACAAACTGCCTGAGTCCGAAATGTGGAGCGCGCGGGTCGCCCTCACCGATGCGCAGCTCGTCATCGCGCGCGAGCACGGATTCGAAAGTTGGCCGCGGTTTGCAAAGCACATCGACACGCTCAATTTAATTCGTTCCGTCGCTTCTTTCGCCGATCCGGTTGCCGCATTCGTCGAAGTGGCTTGCGTGCCCCGCCACTCCTCTCACGCCTCTGGCACGCTCGAGCACGCCGAGATGATTCTGTCGCGATATCCGCAGGTTGCCGCCAACAACATCTACACAGCGTCGATTCTCGCGGATGATCCCTCTGTCCGCGCATTTCTGTCGCGCGAACCGAAAAGCGCTACAACAAAAGGCGGCCCGCACGATTGGGATGCGCTCACCTATCTTTGCTTTTCGCGTTACCTCCGGCTCGACAAGGCGCGCTCGGACGCATTCGTACGCACCGCTCGGATTCTGCTCGATGCCGGAGCCAGCGCGAACACCGGCTGGTTCGAATTGATCGATCACCCGACCCCTCGTCCGATCTGGGAAAGCGCGATCTATGGCTCGGCGGCCATTGCGCAGAATCCCGGTCTGACCCGGCTGCTGCTCGAACGCGGAGCCGATCCCAACGACGAAGAAACTCCGTATCACCTGCCCGAGGGCTACGACAACACAGTGATGAAAATCGTATTGGAAAGCGGCAAGCTGAATGCCGTCAGCCTGTCGTGGATGCTCTTGCGCAAGACCGACACGCATGACGATGAGGGGCTGCGGCTCGTTCTCGACCATGGCGCCGACCCAAATGCTCCGACAAAGTTCGGCGATAACGCACTGCATCATGCGTTGCGTCGTGACAACGCGCTGAGCATCATCGAACTGTTACTCGATCGTGGTGCCAATCCTGCCTTGCAGAATACACGTGACGCCAGATCCGCCACCGCGATGGCCGCGCGCAGAGGACGCGGCGATGTGCTTGCCGTATTCGAAAAGCGCGGCATTCCACTCGACCTTCATGGCGTCGACCGTCTAATCGCCGCATGCGCGAAGGGCGATCGCGATGCCATCAGTTTACTCGTCGCAAGCAATCCGCAACTCTCTCAGGAACTCATTGCAGAAGGCGGAACACTCTTAGCCGAATTCGCCAGCAACGGAAATGTCGAAGGTCTCCGATGCCTGCTCGGCCTCGGCGTGAGTGCGACCGCTCTTTACGCGCAAGGCGATCCTTACTTCGACATCGCCAAAAACAGCACAGCATTGCACGTGGCAGCCTGGCGGGCATGGCCATTCGCCGTGATGGAATTGATTGCACGCGGATCGCCCGTGAACGCTCTGGACGGCAAAGGCCGCACGCCGCTATCTCTCGCCGTCAAGGCGTGCGTTGACTCTTACTGGGCCAATCGGCGTTCGCCCGATTCGGTGGAGGCTCTGCTCAAAGCCGGCGCTTCGGTCTCCGGCATCGATATTCCCTCGGGCTACGAAGAGATCGACAAACTGCTGCTTCAATGCATACGATGACATGTTATCGGCGCAATGAATAAAATCTGTCCTGTCCCCGAGCTCATGCGAGAAAATATCAGCATCTAAATCATTCGACTTCAAACGGAAGGCACGAATGAATAAGAATCACCAAAGTTTTCCCGTGGCCATCAGCAAAGCCCTCCTGCTTGCTTTATTGCTTTCCATGCAGGTGCCCCTCATTGTGGCCGCGGTTGATTCAGCCGAAGCCGATGTAGATGTAAAAGAATTCCGCCTTGAAGAATTAGAAGCAAAACTCCTCACCATGCAACCCGGCCCCGAACACGACTATTTCGCCGGAGTGCTGGCGAACAGATCAAGCCACCTTGAGGAATCGATCCGCTTGCTGAACAGCGCGCTCCCCGGCATTCGGACTTCGCGTCCGGATCGCGCAGCCATCGCACTGAAATCGCTGGCGGATGACTACAATAAGACCTTCCGCTACGACGATGCCGCTCACGCCTACGATGACTTGCTCGCTAATTTCGCCAGCCAACTGGCTGGCTCGCAATTGCAGGACACCAAGGACGATTCCGGCTTGGCGCACATCTTGCGGGAAGCGCCGCCGCAAACGATCACCTGGGACGGACCCACCCGATTGAAAACAGAGCGCAATCCTTTGGGTTCGATAAACTCAGAATTGACAGTAAACGGAGTTCGAGAGCAGTGGCTGCTCGATACGGGCGCAAATCTCTCTGTTGCCACCCGGAGCTTTGCGAATCGCCTCGGGCTCAAGTTTCTTCCGGGAGTTGCGCAGACGACGTCTGGGATTACCGGAATTGAAAATCCGATCCAGGTGGCCTTGCTTCCAACCCTTCAAATGGGAGGTGCCACTCTACACCATGTAGTGATCATGGTTATGGACGATACGAATCTCAAGGTTGGCTTAGGCGGCAAAGAGTCATACCAGATCAACGGAATCATCGGATATCCGGTCTATCAGGCGATGGGAACTGTCACATTTTTGCAAAGCGGCGAATTCGTGGCCGGAGATAAGACTCGAAGCGGTCAGGCAGGCGCACGAATGTATATGGAGCAACTGACGCCGGTAATCGTGTGCGCTGTGCAAGGCAAGAATCTGCCCTTCACTCTCGATACGGGCGCATCTGAGACAGACTTATCGGTGCGTTACTACGACCGATTCCGAAACGATTCTGCGAAATGGAAAAAAGTGAGGACCAAGAGTTTCGGAGCAGGCGGAATCGTGAAAAGAAAAGCATATCTTCAGCCGGAACTTAGTCTCGGCATCGGCAACAAGACGGCAACTTTGCAAAAGGTATTCATATTCCCTACGAAGATGGGAGCAGGCATCGATAACCTCTTCGGAAACCTTGGTCAGGATGTATGGGCCAAGTTCGACAGCTTCACACTCGATTTTTCGACAATGACCTTCAGCCTGGGCGATCCGTTACCTCCACCCGCGAGGCACTAGGTGCAGCCCAGAGTGGAATGACAGTTCGGTCACTCAGTCTCAATTGCTTCAGCATACTTTTTCTTGCAAACACGCCCGCCAGCACTTGTAGCGGCGGGCGTTCAGCCCGGCACGCTGCTCGCAGAGAATATGCAACCCGGAGTGCAATGTTAGTTCGCAGAATTAAACCGAAAACTGTGTTAGAAGAAGAGCGGACGTTCACTCAAGCTCCCGAGGCGCTTTACATTGAAACTCGCACTGATCGGCACTCACGGCGTTGGCAAGACCACGCTGGCATACGAAACCTGCTCGCTATTGAAGAAGGCCCACTACAACGTTGAGCTCGTGACCGAAGTGGCGCGGCAATCGCCGTTCCCGGTGAACGCAGCGACGACGCTCGAAGGCCAGCTCTGGATTTTGCACGCGCAAATCGCCGCGGAATTGAATGCTTCGCGCCGCGCGCCCCATATCATCTGCGATCGCTCCGTCCTCGATAATTATTGTTATCTCGTCAACAAGTTCGGCCGCCAGCGGCAGCTCGAAGCCTGGCTCGAATGGTGGATGGAATCCTACGCGCTGCTCGTGGGAGTTCCCAGCGCCTTCGATGAAATCACTCCCGATGGATTCCGCTCCGAAGACCGCATCTTCCAGCGCCGCATTCACGATTTGCTCAACGAACTTCTTTCCGCACCGCCATTTTCCCGCATCCGACAAAATGTAATTTGGCTCGAAGCGGGCGATCGCCATGCTTGGGGCGAGCGCATTTTCGCCGCAGCCTTGCCTCTGCTCGAAGCGAACGCACCGCTGCAAAAGAGTGCTACGCGTTAGGCAATCTTGCTGTGAACGACCCTCAAGCCTCCGTCGCGTCATCTCCGAATTCGAAGTGGCTCACACGCGGAGTTCTCGGCATCGGCCTCGCGAGTCTTTTTTCAGATTGGGGACACGAAGCCGCAACGTCGCTCCTGCCGGCGTTTCTCGCCAGTCTCGGCGCGCCGGCTCTCGCGCTCGGCATCATCGAAGGCGTTGCCGACGGATGTTCGAGCTTCGCGAAACTTGCAGGCGGCTGGATTGCCGACCGTCCCCATCTGCGCAAACCCACCGCCGTGATTGGTTACTTCGCCACGGGTATCTCGACGTTTGGCTATGCGTTCGCGCAAACTTGGCCCGCCGTTCTTGCGCTGCGCGCGTTCGGATGGATGGGACGCGGCAGCCGCGGCCCATCGCGCGACGCCCTCCTTGCGGATTCCGTCGCGCCATCGAAAATTGGAAGCGCATTCGGATTTGAGCGTGCGATGGATACCGTGGGCGCGGTGCTCGGCCCGCTTTGCGCGTCGCTGCTGGTCGCCGCGTGGGGCGTGCGCGGCGTCCTTCGCGCCACGGTGATTCCTGGCTTGTTCGCGGCGCTCGCGTTTGCCGTGCTTGTTCCAGCGTTCAAAAAAGCCGGCGCGCGCCGCGCGCCGAGTTTCGTTTCGAGCATCCGGCAATTGCCAAATCGCTATTGGAAATATCTCGCAGGCGTCTTCGCGCACGGTCTCGGCGATTTCGCGCCGACGCTGCTCATTCTTCGCGCGACGCAAATCCTCACGCCGCGTTACGGCGGTATGCGCGCGGCCGCAATTGCGATCGCGCTCTACACGTTTCACAACTTCATTGACGTTGTCACGGCCTATCCTGCCGGGGCGCTCGGAGACAAAATCAGCAAGCGCGCTCTCCTCGCCGGCGGGTACGCGCTCGCTGCCGTCGTCGCGGCTGGATTTATTTTCGCGCCGCCGACGATTCCGGGTCTCGCCGTTCTCTTCGGCCTCGCGGGAGTTCACGTAGCTTTTCAGCAATCACTCGAAAAGGCGCTCGCAGCGGAAATCTTGCCTGCGGAATCGCGGGGCTCCGGATTCGGCGTGCTCGCCACCGTGAACGGCATCGGCGATTTGGTGTCAAGCATCGCGGTGGGGGCGCTTTGGTCCGGCGTTTCGCCTTCTGCCGGATTTATTTATTCCGGAGTTTTGGTTTTAACCGGCGCAGTCTTAATTCTTCGGTCCACCTGACGGCGTGGCGCCTTCTTCCGCAACTTGCGTGTGCGCGGCGCGCGCTGGCACTGCGGGCAAAAATGGCTGCTTCGTCCCGCCACGATGATCCGGCGAATCTTTGTTCCGCAGCGAGAGCACTTTTTTCCTTCACGCTGGTAGACGCGATGGCGCAGTTGAAATTCGCCGTTCTGTCCTTCCGAATCCACATAATCAGAAACCGATGACCCGCGCAGCCTTATCGCTTCGTTGAGAACGTGCTGCACAGCGATGTGCAGCTTCGCGATCTCAGCCGTTGTCAGATTCGCGCCCAGTCGCGACGGATGAATGTGCGCACGCCAAAGACTTTCGTCCGTATAGATGTTGCCCATGCCTCGGAGGACGTGCTGATCCATCAGCAGCGCTTTGATTCGCGCGCGGCGATTCGCAATCTGCTCGCGAAATTGCTCCGCCGACGCTTCGAGCGGATCGAGCCCGAGTTTGCCCAGCAATTCTTCGCGCCGCGATTCGGAAACAAACTGCACGCGGCCGAATCGTCGAGGGTCGCGAAAGCGCAATTCACGGCCGTCATCGAGCGTGAAGAAAATGTGTGTGTGCGGCGCAATCGGTTCATCCGAGGCGCCGACGGTCAGTTGGCCGGTCATGCCGAGGTGAATCAAAATATAGAGCTGCGCCTTCTCGCTCGCGCGAGGCTTGAGTTCGATATGCAGGAATTTTCCGTAGCGGCGAACGGCGACGAGCCGGCTTCCCGGAATCTGATCGCCGAGCAGCGCCAGATCTTTTATCACATTGATTTTCCCCGAGCGAAACTCGACGATTCGCCGCCCGGGCAAAACGCTTTGCAAGCCGCGCACAACAGTTTCGACTTCAGGAAGTTCAGGCATAAGAACCTTCTCGAAAAAATAGCACAAGCGAACGAAAACAAATTTTCTGATTTCAATTCAGGCGAAACGAAATGCGAATCGAAATGGACTTCAAAACGCGAATTCGAATTACGAATTCGAACTAAAAAATTAAGGCAGCGGAATTCCCGGCGACGCAACGATTCCAGCGCTGCGCAGAATTTCGGTGTACTCTTCGTCGCTCAGCGGGCAAATTGTCATGCGCGTATTTTTCAGAAATTTAATTTTTCGCAGCGCGCGATTTTCCCGCAATTCCGCAAGCATGATTTGCCGCGGCAAGCGCTCCACCGCGCGCAGATCGATCACCATTTTTTTTGTTTCAGGATGATGCGGATCCGGATAAGGTTCGCGGCTCACTTCCGCGAGCGCGTAGAGCGCGTGATCCGGCTTGCCGTGATAGAGCAGCGCGCGGTCGCCCTTGTGAATCTGCTTGAGCTGGCGCAACGCATCCGGCCGGTTGCCGGCATGGCGCCACATTTCTTTCCCTTTAACGAAGAGCGTATCCCAGTGATAGACGCGCGGGTCAACGGATAGAAGCCAGCGACGGGGTTTCGGAGCGGCTGGTATCATCAGTGATTTGTATCGCGCGCACTATACACGGATGTGGCGAAAATTTGGAGAAATTGTGATGGGAAATTGGCTGAAATGCGCGAGCGAATCGGCAGCCCGGCACGCCTAGCCGACCTCGACGAACACATCATCTCCTTTAATATCAATGGGATAGCAGGTGACTCCGACTGCGGGATTCATCGTTGTCTTTCCCGTAGTCACGTCGTAGGTCCAGCCGTGCCAAGGGCACGTGACGATCTTGCCGTTCAGTTCGCCCTCGCCGAGCGGGCCGCCGCGATGCAGGCAAGTGTTGTTGATGGCATAGAGGTTGCCATCCACGTTGGCGATCGCGACCGTGGTGCCGTTGAGTTGAAACTCGCGAATCGTTCCGGGCGGAATTTCGTCTTTCTTTGCTGCTCGCAAAAGCGCCATTCATCGCTCCTGAATTTTGTTAGTTAGCGCGGGGAGGGCGACTGCGCCACCATCACGCCCTGCGTGAAGTCCGTAACCATTTCCGGCTTCAGCCGAACTTCCGTCGGCCGCTTGGCCAGCGACATCTGATCGATTTTGTCCTGCA
>Ga0302324_100000595_pt1 | contig 93117 bp, 90 predicted proteins | sample Palsa_T0_1_FD_201949 | JGI IMG/M metagenome (GOLD analysis project Ga0302324, IMG submission 201949) | Peat permafrost microbial communities from Stordalen Mire near Abisko, Sweden - Palsa_T0_1 | ecosystem: Environmental > Terrestrial > Soil > Palsa > Peat permafrost | place: Sweden: Abisko... | reverse complement strand
TCCCCATCGCCGATGCCGGCGCCCGCGCGAGCGCGGTAGAGACCACCGCCTCGGTTCTGGTGCAAGCGCCCGCAGGCAGCGGCAAGACGACGTTGCTGGCGCAGCGCTACCTGCGCCTGCTCGCGGCGGTCGACGCACCGGAGCGCATTCTTGCGCTCACCTTCACGCGGCGTGCGGCCGAGGAGATGCGCGCTCGCGTGATCGACGCCCTCGAGGCCGGCGGCCTATCCGAGTGCCCCGTGCTCCTCAATCGGCAGACCTGGGAGCTCGCCGTTACCGCGCGCCGCCATTTGCGCGGCCTCGGCATCGACCTCGAGCGCCATCCCTCGCGGCTGCGCATCGAGACCATCGATTCGTTCAACGCCTGGCTCGCCACGCAATTGCCCATCGTCTCCGGCGCGGGGGGACGGCTCACGCTCATCGACAATGCGAGGCCGCTATACGAGGAAGCCGCGCGCCGCGCGCTCTCGCACGATCGAGGCGACAATTTCGGGAAGGCCGTCGAGCGCGTGCTCGCCGTTGGCGATCAGCGCTGGGGCCAACTCGTCGATTTGATTGTCGGGATGCTGCCGCAGCGCGACCGGTGGCTGCCGCTTCTGGTCGGGCACCTGCATGCTGCCGTCGAGATGGACGAGGATCAGCTCGCACACGTGCGGGCGCGTTTCGATGATGATCTGGGACTTCTCGTGAGGCGCGAGCTCAACGTGGCCCATGGGATTCTCGGCGGCGAGCTCTTGGGGGCGCTCCGGCCGTGTCTGCACGCGGCCGCCAGAAATCTCGGTGGGATACGCGCGGACTTTGTTCCCTGGCAGGCCGATGCGTCTCCGCTCGGTGCCGATCTTCACGACCTCGGTCGCTGGCGGGCTTTAGCGACCGTGCTTCTCACGGGCGGCAACAAGATTCGCAAGCGGGTCGACAAGAAGCTCGGCTTCCCGCCCAGCTGCGCGGAGAAGGGACTCATTCAGGCGCTGCTCGAGGAGCTCGAGCTGAGAGACTCCACAGGGGATGTCGTCGCTGCCCTCTGCACTGTTCGCGATCTTCCGGAACCGCGCTATGACGATTCGGACTGGGAGCGAGTGCGCGATGTGGCCCAGGTACTGGTGCTTGCGGCGGCCGAACTGGACGGCGTCTTTCGGGAGAAAGGGACGGTGGATTTCCCGGCCGTCTCGATGACGGCGCTGCGCGCGCTCGGAACTGCGGACGCGCCCACCGACCTCCGCTTGCGACTCGATTACCGGCTGCAGCATCTCTTGCTCGACGAATTCCAGGACACCTCGGCGACGCAGCTCGATCTGGTGCAGCAACTCACGGCGGGCTGGCAGCGAGACGACGGGCGCAGCGTCTTCTGCGTCGGCGATCCGATGCAGTCGATTTATGGCTTCCGTCAAGCGGAGGTGCGGGCCTTTCTCGATCTGGCCGAGAACGGACTCGGCGCGGTGCAATTCGATGTCGAGCGTCTCTGCAGCAATTTTCGATCGGATTCGTCGGTCGTGACCTGGGTCAACCATTGCTTCGAGCAAATCCTGCCGCAACGCGACGATCGAGAGCGCGGCGCAATCGCGTTCCGGCCCAGCACGCCGGCCATTCCACCGAGCGGGGAGGGCGACGCTCGCGTGAGCTTGCGAGGTTTCGGGAGCGTCGCCGACGAGGCCAACGCCGTTGCGCAGACGGTCGCGGAGTGCCGCGAGCGGCATCCGGAATGGCGTATCGCCATTTTGGTGCGGGCGCGCACGCATGCGCGCGAAATTGCGCATGCGCTGCGCGCCCGAGGTACGCCTTTCCGCGCCGTGGAGATCGAGCCGTTGCAGGACCGGCCGGCGGTACGCGACGCCGTGATGCTCGCATGCGCGCTTTTGCACCTGGGCGATCGGGTGGCGTGGCTTGCCATCCTGCGGGCGCCTTGGTGCGGCCTCACGTTGCGCGACATGTTGACCGTCGGCCGTTCGCATCCGCTCATCTGGGATGCGCTCCGCGACCCGGCAGTGCTCGAACGCTTGAGCGATGATGGGCGGTCACGGTGCGCTCGGTTGCGCGATGTGCTCGATGCGGCGCTCGGGGTGCAGACGCATACCCGCATGGCGCGCTGGATCGAGCGCACGTGGCTCGCGTTGGGCGGACCGAGTTGCGCCAAGGATGCGCGCGAGCTCGATCAGGTACGCGCCGTGTTTGCGCGCTTGCGCGAGCTCGAACGCCAGGGCCTGCCGGACTCCGCGGCCTTGGCGCACAGCTTCGCTGATCTGTACGCCGACGATGGCGCCGCATGCGGCGTGGAGATCATGACCATACACAAGGCCAAGGGACTCGAGTTCGACTGCGTCATCGTGCCCGCGCTGCATCGGCATAACCGGGTTGCGGGCGGCCCCATGCTGCTGATGCATCCCTTCGCGCGCAGCGAGCGAGACGGATTGATCATGGCGGCCCGGCCGCCTATCGCAGACCGCAACAATCGGCGCGAGTTGTTCGCTTTCCTGCGCCGGCAAGCTTTAGAGGCCGCTCACCTCGAGGCCGAGCGTCTGTTATACGTGGCGTGCACCCGTGCGAAGCACCAGCTGCATCTGACCGCGACGGTCGGTTTACGCGTGGACCCCGACTGGCTCGGTGAGCCCATCGAGGGCGCGGAGGATGCCGAAGAGCCGGCGAGTAATGGGGACGCGCAGCCGTCGGACGGCGCAAAGCCCTGGTTGCCGTTCAAAGGAAGCCTGCTCCGGGTGCTGTGGCCGACGCAGCGCGCGAGCTTTGCGGTCCGCGAGCCGGCCGGGGGAGGGGAGATGGATGAGGATCTCGCGGGGTTGCGCGGCGGTCCGTTGCGCCGGGTCCCACGTGGGTGGGCACCGCGCCGGCACGAGCCGCTGCAGGCCGACCTGCCGCTGGCATCCCTGGCGCGCGAGGAGCCGGTGGTATTCGACTGGGCCGGGGAGACCGCCCGCCGCGTCGGCATTCTCGTGCACGCCGAGCTCCAGGGGCTTGATCTCGCTCGCAGCGATGAGACCGCCATTCGCGCGCGCGAGGGGCATTTCAGGCGCTGGCTCGCGCTGCACGGCGTGCCCGATGAGCATATTCATGCAGCGGTCGGGCGGGTCACGGCCGCGCTCGTCGGCGTGCATCGCGACGCGCGCGCGCGCTGGATCTTCGACACGGGCTACCGCGATGACCTGCGCGAGCATGCTCTCTCGGGTCTTTGCCGCGGCGAGGTGGTGCGCGCGGTGTTCGACCGCAGCTTCATCGACGAACTAGGCACCCGCTGGGTGATCGACTACAAGACCAGCGAGCATTCCGGCGGTGGGCGCGAGGAATTTCTTGATCGCGAGGTCGAGCGCTATCGTCCGCAGCTCGAGCGTTATGCCGTCCTGGCAGGGCGGCTCGGCCCGGAACCGGTGCGCGTCGGGCTGTACTTTCCGCTGATGCGCGCGTGGCGGGAATGGGCGCCGCCGGTTTGATGCGGAGGGTCCGCTATGACTAGCGCTCGTGTTCGGCGGATTGTTCCTGGTGTACGCGCTCTCGGGTGGCTGGAGTTCGACCTCGTAGCGTCATGAGGCTACATTGTGGTTCATGAGGACGGTAGACGTGCGCACCTGACGTCGGCGGCATCTCACTGGCAGATCCTGCGCGTCGCGCCGGAGATTGTGGAGCGCGCCCGGCAACCGTTTCCTGGCGAACCGATTCGAACGCCGGATGCGATCCATCTCGCGTCGGCGCTGGTGGCGCGGACCGCGATCGTCGGATTGGCGCTCCTCAGCCTCGATGATCGGGTACGCAAGGCGGGGAAGAAACTCGGGCTGGACATTATTCCCGACTAGAGCGGGCCGGTGCGCCGCCGACGGGTTCACATACCCGTTACGGTCGGTGGCGTCGCCTCTGCCCAGCAGGCGACTCTGCCAACCACCCGCGCGCGCCTCAGTGCGGCGCGGGTCCGCGCACCACCTGGACCCAGCCGTGCGGCCGGATTGCCCGCTCGAAAGCCGCTCTGACCTCTCGCGCGGTGAGTGCGTAGAATTTGCGCGAGGCGATCAGCGGCTCATCCAACGGTAGACCCAGCTCGGCACGTGCCAGCAGCCCATGGGCGACGGCTTCCTCGCTCGACTCGTTCAACACGATCTCGCGCAACAAGAGTGCCTTGGCCTGATGCAGCTCGCCCTCGGAGACCTCCTGGCTGCGCATCTGATCGAGATCGCGCTCGATGAGTGCTCGCGCCTTCGAGACGTTATGGGGATCGCAGCCGTAAGTCACCGCGTAAGCGGCGCGGGTCTTTGCGGCATCGAGGTGTACATCCACCGTATAGACGTAGCCGGCGATCTGACGCAGATCGTGATAGAGCCGGGTCGCGTAAAATCCACCGCCCAGCACGTGGGTGCCGAGCTCGAGCGGATAGAAATCCGGATCGAAGCGGTTCAGCGTCAATTGCTCGGCGAGGTACACCGTGTCCTGCACCGCTTCGGCATCGACCACGGCCACAGCGGCCGGCGCGTTGGGAGGGACGGGCGCGGGCGTGGTATCCGGCCTTATGCCGGTCGCGCGCCACCCCCCGAACCAGCGCCCGATCACGGCGCGTGCCTCCTCCGCGGTGGTGTCGCCGATCACCACGATGGTGGTGAGATCGGGCCGGATGGTCGCGTCGTGAAATGCCTTCACGTCCGCAAGCGTGACGCGCGCGATGGTCTCCGGTGTGGCTTGCCGGAGCGCCGGATCCGAAGGCGGCAGCAGCGCGACATCGAGCGCGCGATGCGTGCGGTACTCGGGGCTCTGCAGATTGCCCGCGACGAACGCTGCGGTTTGCTGCTTCACCACGGCGAACGCCGCCTCTGGCAGCGCGGGTCGCAGCTCATTGTCGGCGAGCAACTCGACCCCGCGCGAAAAATCGTCCTTGAGGACGGTGAGGGAAAAGCTGTAGCCCGCGGTCTCGCTGGCGGCAATGTCGTCGAGCGCCTTGCTGAAAGCGAGCCGGTCGAGGGTCCGGGTGCCGTAGGAGTAAAGTGAGCTCAAGAGATCCGAGACGCCCTCTTTGCCCGGCGGCGTCTGTAGACCGAAGTCGTGCTTCACCGAGCCGCTCACCGATAGGGTGGGACTCGTCCGATCGGTCCGCACGATGAGACGCAAACCGTTCGGCAGCGTCGTATCCGAAACCTCCATCGGCTCGCTCGGCACCTCGAGCCGAGCCAGGTCGTCGCTCGCCCAGGGCGGCAGCTGCACCGGCGCCGTCGGCGCCCCGGTCACCTGCTCGGCCCCGCCGAAGCCCTTGGTAGCGACCGGCTGACCCGACGGCACGGGCCTCAAGGTGGCGGTGATCGAGCTCGCCGCGGCGAGATAGCGCCGCGCGACGCGGTTCACCTCGGCCGCGCTCACGTGCTGCATGGCCTCGACGTCCTCGTCGGGCGAGGCACGGCCTTCGGCGGCGATCGCGTTCGACCAGACGTTGGCGAGGCCCGGAATGGAGTTGCGCTCGAACTCCGCATCGGCGACCTCGCGCCGCTTGGCGGCCGTGACCAGCTCCTCAGGCACCCCGCGCTCCGCGTACCTCTCGAGAATCTTGCGCATCTCGGCGAGCGCCGCTTTCGCATCGCCCGCCGCGGGAAGCGCGGTCACGGCATAGCCCACGCTCGCCTTCTCATAGGGCTCGGCGAGCCCGAATTCCGCGGCGAGGGCGTGGCCCGCGGGCACCATGCCGTAGAGGTCCGCCCGTTGGCTCGAGAGAACGTCCGCGAGCACCTCGGCGGCCGCAAAGTCGGGAGAGCTCGTTCCCGGAAAGCGATAGGCGATGAATGCGAGCGTGTAGGGAAGGTTGCTGTCCAGCGTGAAGCTCTCCGACTTCACGGGTTGCAGCTCGACCCGGGGCCGTGGCGGAGTCGGATGGTTCGGAATGGTGCCGAACAGCCGGCGCACTTTCTCGAGCGTGACGGCCGGATCGACGTCGCCGACGATGACCAAGATGGCCGCGCCGGGCGCATACCAGGCGCGGTAGAACGACTCGAGCATCTCGCCCGTGGTCGCGTCGAAGGAAGCCTTCGTGCCGAGCGGGTCGTGCGCGTACGGCGTCCCGGCGAACATGTCCCGGTTCAGGCGATCGATGAATTTGTACGTCGGATTCGACAGGTCGCGCGCCACCTCCTGCTCGATGGCGCCGCGCTCCTGCGCCCACTCGCTGTTCGAGTCCAGGACGCCTTCGAGACAGGCGGCCTGCGCCTTGAGCGCCACTTCGAGATCCGCCGCCGGAACGGTGGCATAGTATTGCGTGATGTTCTGCTGCGTATCGGCGTTGTTCTGGCCGCCGAGCTCGGCATAGATGGCGGCGGTCTGGTCCGCGCTCATGTCGCTGCAGCCGCGGAAAGCCATGTGCTCCTGCGCGTGCGCCATGCCCGGAAACCCCGGCGGAGTCTCGTTGCCGCCCACCAGAAAATTCATCTCCACCGTCACTACCGGAGCCAAGGTGTTGCGCAAGATGATGACGCGCATCCCGTTCGCGAGCGTCTCCTGGGTGCGATCGGCAGTCCCGACCGCCGCCGCGGCATGTGCGCCCTGCGCGGCCGCGAGTCCCGCGGCACCTGACAAGAGCAGCACGCGCACGAAGGCGATCGGGATCTTCCTCGGCATCGGCCGGTCAGTCCCCGCTCAGCGCCCCGAACCGCCGCTGCCGGCCGGCGAAATCCCGCAGCGCCTGGTGGAATCGGACCTCGTCGAAATCGGGCCACAGGCAATCGGCGAAGTGCAGCTCCGCGTAAGCGCATTCCCAGAGCAAAAAATCGCTCAAGCGGCGCTCACTCCCGGTACGGATGAGCAGATCCACCTCGCCGGCAACATGCGGACAATGATCCACCTCGTTCAGCAAGCGCCGAAATCCCTCCGCATCGAGGTGCGCATCGCCGGCGGCGCGGCGGGCCGCTTGCATGATGCTGTACTGGGAAGAGTAGTCCACCGCGATGCGCAGGTGCATCCCTACGCAGGCGGCGCTCATGCGTTCGCACTGCTCGATGGAACGCAGCAGGCCCTCGCTCAACCGATCGCGGCGGCCGATGACGTTCAGCCGGATGGACTGTTCCACGCAGCGGCGAGTCTCGGTGAACAGGTACTGCCCGAACAGCCGCATCAGGGCCGCGACTTCCGCCGCGGGACGTGCCCAGTTGGCGGCGGAGAAGGCGTACATGGTCAAGGTGTCGACGCCCGCGCGGGCGGCCGTCTCGACGGCGGCGCGCACCGCCTTGGCGCCCTCGATGTGGCCGGCGGTGCGCGGTAGGCCGCGCTGCGTCGCCCAGCGTCCGTTGCCGTCCATGATGATCGCGACGTGCATGCGGTTCTCGCGAGCGCTCAAGCGAGCCGCGTCGCCTTGATCACGGCCTCGATGTGCTCGAGGTATCGCAGCAGCGCTTTGCGCCCGACGCCGGTGATCCGATAGATGGTCTTGGGCCGACGCGCCTCGAAGGATTTCGTGCATTCGACGTAGCCGGCTTCCTCGAGCTTGCGCGCGTGCGCACCGAGGTTCCCGTCGCTCGCGTTGAAGAGCGCCTTGAGCTCGTTGAAAGTCAGCTCGTCGTTCATCGCGAGTGCGCTCATGATGCCGAGCCGAACTCGCTCGTAGATCAAGCGGTCGAAACCGCCGTCGGCATTCATGCCCGCGGCATTCGGGACCGCGACGGGCCGCGAATGCGCTTTGCCCGAACCTGGCGGGGGCCGCGCCGACCCCGGCGCGTGCGCCTCTTGGCGCTTTGCGACGGGCGACTTATGCGGCATGGTCGGATCTGCCCACCAGGTAGCCGAACACGACGTGCAGAACCCCGAACCCCAAACCGAGCATCGCGATATGGCTGCTCGCGGGCAGCACGAAGGCGAACGAACCGAGGGTAAAGAACAGCGCGCCCATGATGCACAGGAGCCGCATGGTGCGGGCGATGGTGACGGTGCTCGCCGAGAGCACGGCGCAGCCGTAAAGCAGCAGCCAGGTCCCGGGAAGCAGTCCCTCGAGGTGCGCGTGCCAGAGCACGGCGGTGAGCACCCCACCGGCAAGCAGGGCAGGGCACAGACACAGCATGAACTTGCGCACCGGACCCAAATACCGTGCATGTCCCGATTGGGCGGCCTCGCGCGCCATGAGGGCGCCGCCCACGAGCGCGGCGATGCCTCCCGCGCACATCCAGATGCGTAGCGAGTACGTGCCCCAGTGCGGCAGCGAGGAGAGAACCGCCGCCGCCAAGCCGATGAGCCCCATCACGACGCCCGCCGTGCCCGGAACCGCCATCGAAGTGGAGGCGTCTATGGAGCGGCGGATGTAGGCAAGCGTGCCGAGCGCACGGGTCTCGATCGGGATAGGAAAGTCGGGTTGCATGATCGGCCGTACGCTGCCTTGGGGACGGAAACGAATTTAAGGGGTTCTATGCTGTAACGTCAAGTACTCTGCACTGCAGAGGCTGCAGGCGAAATGACTCCCGCAAGCAGAGCGATGACGGACCGAGTAGCAGGAGCGGTCGTGGGCTCGCGGCACCGATCAGGTCTGCCACATCACCACGAGCACGTACACGAGGGCGATGACGGTGAGACCGAGATGCCCCATCGCCGGGTACCAGGGTAAGGTTCCTTGATTCGGTTGCTCCGCGGGGCAGGGCATCAAGCGGGCGATGAGGGCGAGCAGCAGCATCTATGGGCCTCGTGGCAGTCGTTGCGATCTACGATAGACGGACCGTATGTTAAAGCAGTGACGCGCATCACAATCGTCAAAATGTAAATTCGAGATCGATCGGGATTCTTCCTTGCGCGTCGCGGGCGCGCAACTGCGCCACGTTATCCAGTTCTCTGCGCAGGGCCGGCGGCGCGTCGTCGCGCTCCTTCGCGGTCCCGGAGAGCATTCCGGTGCGCGTCTTCGGCGTGAGCGTGAGGGAGGCATCGAGGCTCAACGGGCCGCCTTTGTCGACGAGCGCGGCGCGAGCGTCGCCATCGGCGGATAGCGCCGCATCGTCGAAGCTGAGCGCGTAGCTGCCGAGGTTGGATCCGCCCGCCACCTGCGGCGCGCTCACATCCGACACGTCGATTTCGCCCGCGGCCGAACGCAGCGAGGGGGTCGGACCTGAAAGGTCGGCGGCGATCTCGCGGATGCGAACCCGCGCGATGCCGCGCCATCCGGATGCCACACCGAACGTCGACAGATCGGCGATCGGACCGCCGCCACGCAGGCCCGATGCCTGAAAGTCGTTGCGGCCGATGCCCGCGGTGCCGTCGATTACGAAGCCGCCTTTCACCCAGTGTAGATCCGCATCGAGGCGCAGTTTGAATAAGGCGAGAGGATGCAATCGCCACTCGAGCGCGCCGGCATCGCGCCCGTCGACGGTGATACGGCCCGCGGAGCCGTGCCAGAGCGTCCCGGAAAAATCCTCTGCCCGCACCGCTGCGGGCAGGAATCGGTTGGCGAGGGAGGCGGGCAGAACGGCGATGACGATCGCGAGAACCGTGAAGAGCGCAATGAGCGCGACGCGCGGCCAGAGCGGACGCGCGCGGGCGATGGGGGCGCGGGCACCGGCCGGGGCGAGCTTACTGACGCGTCGTGGAGAAGGTGACGTTGGCATTGACTACTCCCGGGCGGGCGGCGCGATCGACGGTGATTGAATCGATCGCAAGACCGTAACGCTGATCGAGCGTAGCAAGCCAGGTAACCAAGGTATCGAAGGGGGCGGATTCGAGCTGCACGCGCACGCCTTTGCCGCTGGGTTGCGTTCCCTTCAGCGCGCTGCCGAGGCCGGCCTCCCGGCCGACACGATCCACCACCACCATGGGGGGCTCGCCGGTGTCGTTGTAGAGCGTGGCGCCGCCCGATTGCACTTCCGCGGCATTCACCTGCATCCAGGCGAGATCCTCGCGCCGGGAATCGGCGCGCTTGACCGCATCCGTGACTGCCGACTGCAGCGGAAACAGCACTCCCAGCAAAAGAATCAGAATCGCGAGCGCCACGGCGCCGACGGCCACCACCAGCTGTTCGCGTCGCTGCAAGCCGCCGTACCAGGCCCTGAGCTTGGCGAGAAGCGCGTTCATCGGTGCCCTTTTGCCTCCGCCGTGCGCACTTGCAGATGCGCATCGACGCCGCCCTCGACGGGCTGGGAGGACTGAATGTCGGCCGTCAAGCCTTGCTTGCTCACCTGCTGGGAGAGCTGAGAGAGGGCCGCGAGGCTGGGGGCGGTCACGCGCAGGTCGAGTGCTTGTTCACGATAGCTGAGCGAGTCGATGCGCGTCTTGGTCGCCGTCGACATGGCGCCGCTCAGCACCTCCAGAGCGTGCAGAAAGTACTCGGGTCCGGCGCCCGAATGCCGGATCCGATCGAGACGCGACTGCATCTGGCGACGCGGGTCCAGCATCTTCTCGGAGGGCATGACTTGCTGAAAGATTTGAGAGATCTGGGTGTCGAGCGCCTTCGTCTCGTGATTGGCTTGATGGATACGGATCGCAGCGGCCGCAATGTGCGCGATCAGGAGGCCCCCGGCGAGCATCGCAGCGGTTCGCCAGCGCAGCCAGCGGGCGTTGTACTCGGTGGTGCGAACGAACTCGCCTTGCAGCAGGTTCACCGCCTCGGTGCTGTGGAGATTCCGCGCAAGCCACGGCAGCGGGCCGTCCGCGAGGATCTGCACCTTGAGCGATGCGAACATTCCCGCAAGTTCCTGGAACTCGCCCTGCACCCGCGTCCAGTCCTCGCGGGTGGTGTACAGCACCGCGCTTTCCAGGACGGCCGGCGGCTGACCCTCACCCGCCGGCTCGGCCAGCGGATCGGGAATCACACCGGCCACCACCAATGCCTCGGCGATCGGGGTGAGCTCTACCGCGAACGGCAGCGCGCCGGGGCGGCGCACCGCGAGGCGTGGGCCCTCGAGCCAGAGCACCGTGTGTGCGGGATTCTCCGGCGCCAGCGAGATATCGGCATAGATCGCGACAGGCTCGATGCCGGCCGACGCGAGCCGGGCGATCCAGCCCTGAAGCGTCGCGCGCGCGACCACGGCGACGGGCGTGCGGCCGTTGGGCAGACGCCGGCCGAGCGCGAAACACAGCTGATCGACATCCTCGGTGAGCTGCTCCTCGAGCGCGAACGGCACGACTCGGGCGAGCTTCGCACCGCTCCCCGGCGGCAGATCGGGCTCCGCGAGCAGCATGTGCGAAGCGGGTGCCAGCGCGACGACGCGCGCCGAGCGCGCCACGGCGGCGGCGAGGCTCAAGGGACCGCGCTGGCGCGCGCTGCTCGGCGCTCCCGAGTCCTCGATGCTGAGCCACTCGGTTTCCTCTTCGCCGGGTGCGGGAAGGCGCAGCAACAGTGTGTGAGGCATGATTTCTAGAGTGTTCCGAAAGTGCGCAGCAGCGGCGTGACCTTGCCGCCGGGCGTTCGATACAAAAGACTGTACAAGGTGAATTCGGTAGTGCCAAGCGTGACGCGGGTCGTGAGGCGAAAATACAGGCTCGTGTCTGAATACTGCGACGCCATTGCCGCCGCCACGGTGGGCCCGAGCACATTGGCAAACGTCTGCTTGTCGGGGAAACAGCCGCTCTTGCGCTCGCTCGCAAGAAGCTCGGGCGTGTAGTCGCTGCTCAGGTTCTCCGCGAAACTCTGCAGCACCTGTGCCGGGGCGGTGCAGATATTGATCTTGGCCGTGGCGGTCGGCAGGGCCGTTACGTAGGGGGCGATCTTGCGATAGCGGTCGGCGCCGAACCCAGGCATGTTCATGAGCTCGCTCGGACTCATCATCGGCCAGTTGCCGGTACGGTAGGGTGGAGTCTGCGAAGTATAGACCGAGTCCTCCGCTCCGTCGGGCTCGCCCGGCTGATCGTCGGCGTCGATCCAGTCGCGCGCGATTCCCGCCCATTTGGGCTCGAGCCCCACCGAGACCAGCAGGCGCTGGAACTGCTGCAGCGGTTGCGGATCCTGAATGGCCTGGCCGTTTTGCATGATCATGTGCGCGAGATTGTTGAGATTGAAGCGACCTTGCATGTCCTCGATCGCACCCTGCAAGACGCCGATCGGCTCGCCCTCGGGATTGTCATCGGGCGTGATGGGCATGGGCTGCGTGGGTTGCGCCCAGGCTTGCGCCAGGGTGACCTGGTTGGGACTGCCCGACTGGGTAGTGGCCGTGCCGCCGGTCGTGCCGTTCGTGCTCGCTTGCCCGTTGGCGCCGACTTGCACGCCTTGCATCGATTGGTTGAGCACGTCGGCGGCCAGCGCTTCGGCGCCCATGCCGAAGTGAAATGCCTGCTCCGTTGCCATGATGCCGATGGTGCGGCGCCGCTCGATCCAGCCGTCGAAGGTGAGCTTGGTGGCGAGAATCGCGGCGAGCGCGACCAGGATGAGCGCGATGATGAGGGCGACCCCGCGCTCGCGGCGCCGACCCGGGACTCTCTCGAACGCCCCAGCCGCGCTCATCCGGCCACCTCGATCAGCCGCTGCACGCGCCCCCAGTCCTTGAACTCGATGGTGATCTCGACCGCCACCGGGCGCACCCACAGCCCCTCGTTCTGAGGCAAATTGGGGGGCGGCCACTGGGTCTGCCAGGTTTGGTTGCCGTCGAGGTAGCGCAACTGCACCGTCTTCACGCCGCTCAACAAGTCCTGAATCTGCGGTTGGGTGGCGAGCACCGTGTCGAGCGAAGTCGTGTAGCTGCGCTTCAGCACATCGTCGACCAGCGTGTAGGACACCCGCTGCAGCGTGCTGCGCTGCTGGCCGGCAGTGTTCGACCAGCCGCCGCGCGTGAGCTCCGCGAGGGGTAGGGTGGTGGTGCTCGAGCTGCCGCTGAACGTCGACTGGAATCCCGGGTCGGAGCTGAAGTGCTGCGAGTTGAATTGCTGAGTGAAGTCCGACCCGAGCGCGCCGCCGCTGCCGAGCGTGGTGTTGCCGACGCCCGCGCTGGTGCCGTTGCCGGCGAAGCCGTGCAGGGCGGGTATGCGCGACTGGCCGAGCGGATCGCGCACGGGACGCGGCACCATCTGCGCGAAATCCATGACCATCATGCGCATGCCGAATTCGACTTCGCGCGAGCGCTTCATGGACTCCTCGCTGCGCTCGGCCGAGATTCGCGCGCTTCGATAGGTCTCGTAGCCCAGCGCCGACATGATGCCGAGAATGAGCAGCGCGACGAGGATCTCGACCAGCGTGAAGCCGCCGCCGCGCGCGCGCGGGATCGATCGAGCGGGAAGGATGGTCATGGCGTGGTCTGACCCTGCGGGGTCGTTACGGGGACGGTCGTCGTAGCGCCGGGGGTCACGTTAGCGCTGGGGGTCGCGCCGGCGCCCGAGGTGGGGGTGCAGTTAATGCTCTGGGAAGTGCCGAGCTGCTGGTTCACGCCCGATACCACGTTGCCGCTCAACGTGCTGCCGCCGGCCGGGGCGGGCGTGCTCACGCAGGGTACCCCCGACAAGGTCGAGCCCACGGTCCAATCGACGTTCGACCCGCCCGGGAGCCCCAAGGAGCTGCCGAGGAATCCCGTCGACTCGGCGATCGGGTTGCCTTTGGTCTTGGTATCGCCCGGATACACCCGAACCACCACGCGCTTCATGCTCTGGAACTGCGTATCGAAGTAGCGGGTGTCGTAGTGCCACTTTTGGCCCGCGAAGTCGATTTGCCCCGTATCCTGGGTGTCGCCGAGCTTGTTCACCTGGAGGCGCACTTGGGTGAGGCGATTGAGGGCGATCCACTGGGCGATCGTCTTGTCGCGCAGATAGCCGCTGGTCCGGGCCGTGCCGCTCACCGCCACCATGAGCGCGGTGAGACCGAGCGCCACCACCGCGAGCGCGACGAGTACCTCGACCAGCGTGAATCCGCGGCTCGATGCGCGCGTCGAGACAGCGCACGAGCTCATGAGCTCGAACTCATGAGCGCTTTTCCGGTGGGTGATCCGAGCTTTCCTGGCTGGTCTTGCCGAAGGCATCGCCGTTCACGGCGGCGCGCGCCTGGGTCGCATCCCGCAGCAAGGTGAGATGAAACGGCGTTCCCTCGCCGCTCGCGGCGATGGCCACCTGCGGAGGAGGCGGGGGATCGTCGGCCGATAGAGTTTGCTCGACGGGCTTCAGCACGACGTTCACGGAATCGAGCTCGAGCCGAAAGGTCACGCCCTTGGGCAGGTCGCGGTGGCGGAACTCGTGCTCGTCGCTCAGCGGCAGCCAGCGGTCGCGGTCGGCCGAGTAGACGACGAATCCGTAGCCGGTAGGCTCTATGCGCAGCCCGAAATCCCGTCCCTCGAGCAAAGCGCGCTCGTGCAGCATGTCGACCAGGCCTTCGATGCGTCGGCTCTCCTCATCGAGCTGGGCATCGCGCCCGGTGGTGCCGATCGAGAGGACGGCGAGCGAGATGATCACGGCCATGATCACCAGCACCACCAGGATCTCGATGAGCGTGAAGCCCTTGCTGCGCATCGCGCGGCACCCCGAGCCCACTAGCGCTGGTTGAGCGTCGAGGCGCTGATGTCCGCGTCGTAGCCCTCGCCGCCGGGCTTGCCGTCGCGTCCGTAGCTGATGATGTCGTAATCCATTCCGTTGGGGCCCGGATTCACGTACACATACAGATTGTTCCACGGATCCTTGGGCAGCGAAGGCAGGTATCCGCCGCTCCTGTAGTTCGTGATGGTCGGGTCCGAAGGTTGGGTCACGAGCGCCTGCAAGCCTTGTTCGCCCGTCGGGTATTTGAAATTATCCAGGCGGTACAGGTCGAGCGCCGTCTGGATGGCGCGAATGTCGCTCTGCGCGCGCGTGACGCGCGCTTTGTCGACGTTCTCCAGGATTTTTGGAACGACGAGCGCTCCCAAGACTGCCAGAATGACCACCACCACCATGATCTCGATCAGGGTGAAACCAAGCTGACGCTTGGCGCTAGGTTCCTTAAGCATCCATGAATGATACCAAAACCAGAGACAACCATGCCCGGTGAAGGTGCGGAACGGCTTGCACAAATCGCGGCGGCGCTCCAGTGGGATCGCGCGCGTTGGATTTGGCTGTTGGGCGCCGTGCTGCTTCTCGATCTGGTGTTGGGTCTTGGCGACAGCGTCGCTGCGGTGCTGCGCTATGATCGCAGCGCCATCGCAGCGGGAGGATGGTGGCGGTTGCTCACAGCCCACATCGTGCATCTCGACTGGCATCATCTCTTGCTGAACGAGCTGGGCCTCGTTTTGATGTGGGCGCTGTTTGCCGGCGACTACGATCCCATCGAGTGGTCGATCATCGTCTTCTCGGGAGCCCTCGCGATCAGCTCGGGATTATGGTGGCTCAGCCCGCGCGTCAGCTGGTATGTAGGTCTTTCCGGGGTGTTGCATACCATCATGGGGGCGGGCTGCGCGCGGCATCTCGCCGAGCGGGCCTGGGACCGCTGGATCCTGATCGGTTGTCTCGCGGCCAAGCTCGCCTATGAGCAGCTCGGGGGGCGCGAGCCGCCGCTGGTGGTGGTGGATGCTCATCTCTACGGAGCCGCGTGCGGGTTCGTGGTGGGGGCTCTTCTCTCCTGGCGTGTGGCTATAATCCGCCTCCGTTCGCGCGCGGCCGGGCCCTCGCGCGGCTGACGATTGGCAAACAAGAGGTGCTTCACGCATGTCGCTGGCGTTCGTATTCCCGGGACAAGGCTCGCAATCCGTCGGCATGCTGAGCGCGCTGGCGAGCGCCTCGCCCGTGGTTCAGTCGGTCTTCGCGCAGGCCTCCCAGGTGCTCGGCTATGACCTGTGGAAGCGCTGCCAGGAGGGGCCCGAGGAAGCCCTCAACCAGACCGAGTGCACGCAGCCCGCGATGCTCGCCGCGGGAGTCGCCACCTACCGGCTGTGGCGCGAGCGCGGCGGCTCCGCCCCCGCGTTGATGGCCGGACACAGCCTCGGCGAATTCAGCGCGCTGGTGGCGGCGGGGTGCCTCGATTTCGAGGATGCGGTCGACCTCGTCAAGTTTCGGGCGCAGGCGATGCAGGCGGCGGTGCCGCCAGGCGAAGGCGGCATGGCCGCGATCCTGGGTCTCGAAGACGTCGACGTCGCGGCAGCATGCGCCGAAGCGGCCATGGGCGAGGTGGTGGAAGCGGTGAATTTCAACGCGCCCGGTCAAGTCGTGATCGCGGGCAAATCGGGCGCCGTTTCCCGTGCCATCGAAGCGGCGAGCGCCAAGGGCGCGAAACGCGCAGTGGCCCTGCCCATCAGCGTGCCGGCGCACAGCTCCCTCATGTCGCCCGCGGCTGCGATGCTGCGCGAGCGGCTCGCGGGGGTCGCGGTGAAGAGCGCCGAGGGGATCGACGTCTACGGCGTCGACATGAAGATTCACCGCACGCCGGGCGAGATCCGTGCGGCGCTGGTCAGGCAGTTGCATACGCCGGTCTACTGGGCCTCCACGGTGCGCACCCTGATCGGCGCGGGCGCGACCGTCATCGTCGAATGTGGTCCGGGAAAAGTGCTCACCTCGCTCAACCGGCGCATCGACAAGAATCGCGATCTGAAGATGCTCGCGCTCGAGGATCCCGGATCGCTCGACGCCGCGCTGGCCGCGGCGCGTGCTTAACACGCCGCAAGAGGAAAAGCTGTCATGCACGAGACCTCCAGACTGAGCGGAGAGGTGGCCTTGGTGACCGGTGCTTCGCGCGGGATCGGCGCTGCCATCGCCGCGCGACTGGGCGCGGAGGGCGCCCGCGTCATAGGCACCGCCACCACGACCGAGGGCGCCGCGCGCATCGGCGAGGCGCTCGCCGCGAGCGGCGGACGCGGCGCGGTGCTCGACGTGGCGAACCAGTCGTCCATCGACGTCCTGATCGCCGACATCGAAGGGCGCGAGGGCTCGATCGGCATCCTCTGCAACAATGCGGGCATCACGCGCGACATGCTCCTTCTGCGCATGAAGCAAGACGACTGGGACAGCGTCTTGCAGACCAATCTCGCCTCGGTGTACCGGCTGTCGAAGGCGGTCCTGCGCGGCATGATGAAGGCGCGCAGGGGGCGCATCATCAGCATCGCCTCCGTGGTGGGACTCATCGGCAACGCCGGCCAGGCCAATTATGCGGCCGCGAAGGCCGGCATGATCGGCTTCAGCAAGTCGCTCGCCCGCGAGGTCGGCTCGCGCGCGATCACGGTCAACGTGGTCGCCCCCGGATTCATCGACACCGACATGACCCGAGCACTGAGCGAGGAGCAAAGGAGAGCGCTCGGCGCGCAGATCCCCTTAGGACGCCTCGGAGACCCGGCGGACGTCGCCGCGGCGGTGGCGTTCCTGGCTTCCCCGGAGGCCGCTTACATCACAGGCGAAACGCTGCACGTGAACGGCGGCATGCATATGGCCTGAAGGTCGATGCGGCCCTAAACCGTGGGAGTTTGTCAAGGCGCCGCCGCGCCCCATGGCCGCTGATTGCATGCGGGTAGCCGCCGGGGTCGGGTTCACATAAAATACGCGCCCTGCCGATGAGAGGCTGGCCGCGGGCCCCGACGAGAAGCGGCGTAGTTGATCAGTTTTCCCAATGGGCTTTCCCGAAAGGACACCATAACGATGAGTACTGTTGAGCAGCAGGTTAAGAAGATCGTGGCCGAACAATTGGGCGTCAAAGAAGAAGAAGTAACCAATGACGCCTCGTTCGTTGACGACCTCGGCGCAGACTCGCTGGACACCGTTGAGTTGGTGATGGCTCTCGAAGAGGAGTTCGAGACCGAGATACCGGACGAGGACGCGGAGAAGATCACGACCGTCCAGCAGGCCATCGATTACATAAACTCGCACAAAGGCAAGGCCTGACGGGGCGCGCTTGAGCAAACGTAGAGTCGTCGTTACCGGTCTGGGAATCGTCTCACCCGTCGGTAACGACATTGCGTCGGCATGGGCGTCGATTCTCGCGAGCCGCAGCGGCATCGGGCCCGTCGCGCGGTTCGATACGGCCAATTTTCCGACCCACTTCGGAGGCGAGATTCGCGACCTCGACCTCGCGCCGTACATGACCCCCAAGGATGCGCGCCGCATGGATGCCTTCATGCAGTACGGGGTGGTCGCTGGGATGCAGGCGATGCGCGATTCGGGCTTTGCCGTGACGCCCGCCAACACCGAGCGCATCGGCGTGCTCATGGGCTCCGGCATGGGCGGGCTCGAGTCGATCGAGGAAACCTACGACAGGTACCTCGAGACGCACTCGCCGAAGAAGGTGTCGCCGTTCTTCATACCCGCAAGCATCATCAACCTGGTGAGCGGACACCTGTCGATCGCCTTCAACATCACCGGCCCGAACTTGGCGATTGCGACCGCCTGCACGACCTCCACCCACGCGATCGGCATGGCCATGCGCATGATCCAGTACGGCGATGTGGATGCCATGCTCGCCGGCGGTTCCGAGATGGCCACCTGCGTCACGGGTATGAGCGGATTTGCGCAGGCGAAGGCCCTTTCGCAACGCAACGACGATCCTCAGGGTGCGAGCCGTCCGTGGGACAAGGACCGGGACGGTTTCGTCATGGGCGACGGCGCGGGCGCGATGATGCTCGAGGAATATGAGCAAGCCAAGGCGCGCGGTGCGAAGATCTACTGCGAGATCATCGGCTTCGGCATGAGCGGGGATGCCTTCCACGTGACCGCGCCGCCCGAGGACGGCGAGGGAGCCCGTAAGTCGATGGCCAACGCGCTCAAGGACGCGAAGCTCAATCCGGATCAAGTGCAGTACATCAACGCACACGCGACCTCGACCCCGCTCGGCGATCGCGCGGAATCGACCGCGATTCATCGCGCGTTCGGCGCGGCGGCGAAGTTCATCGCGGTGAGCTCCACGAAGTCGATGACCGGGCACCTGTTGGGCGCCGCCGGCGCGGTGGAAGCCATTTTCTCCGTGCTTGCGCTGCGCGATCAGGTCGCACCCCCGACCATCAATTTGGACGAGCCCGGCGAGGGCTGCGATCTCGACTATGTGCCGAAGCACGCCCGCCAGATGAAAATCGAGACCGTGCTGTCCAACTCGTTCGGCTTCGGTGGCACCAACGGTTCGCTCGTTTTCCGCAGACTTTGAGCCCCTAGGGCTCATCGCGCAGCTCCCCGAGATCTATCCGGGCCTGCTCGAGAGCAGCGCGCCCTCGGGCCCCGCCGCGGGCGGGGCGCGCTTCGACATTCTCCCCATTGCCTCGGGCGAGGTGCTGCGGCTTGCATCCGACGGACGGCTTTCGGGACCGCATGCCGCCGATGCGCCCGGCTTTCTGGCGGCGCTCGAGAGCTGGTGGGCGGCGCTCTCGACGCCGCCCCGGCCGCCCACCGCGGCGAGCCTGCCCTTTTCGGGCGGCTGGCTCGTGTACCTGGCGTATGAGGTTGCGGCGGAGATCGAGCCGCGCCTCGTCCTGCCCCGGAGCGAGGACTCGACGGCGGCTCTCGCCATCCGCACCCCTGCGGCCTGGATCCGCGATCGCCGGAGCGGCGCGGCTTGGCTCGTGGCCGAGCCCGGCTGTGAGGCCCTGCTCGATCGCTTCGCGCGCGATGTGCGAATCCTGGGCGTGGGGCTCTCGCCGAATCCGATGCAATCTTTTGATATCGAGGAGGAGGATCCCGCGCGCTTCGAGATGGCGGTCACCCGCGCACTGGAGTTCATCGCCGCCGGGGACGTCTACCAGGCGAACCTGTCGCGCCGCTGGCAGGGCCGCTCGCGCGGCGCGCTGGATCCGGCGGCGCTCTATCGGCGCCTGCGGGCCACCAATCCGAGCCCTTTCGCCGCGCTCTTGCGGGACGGTGATTTCGCGGTCATCAGCTCCTCTCCCGAGCGGCTCGTGTCGGTGCAGGGCGATCGGATCGCGACCCGGCCGATCGCGGGGACCCGGCCGCGCGGTGCCTCGCCCGAGCGCGATGCCGCGCTCATTGAGTCCCTCCTCGGCAACGAAAAGGAGCGCGCGGAGCACGTCATGCTGATCGATCTCGAGCGCAACGATCTCGGCAAGGTTTGCGCCGGGGGCTCGGTGCACGTCGATGAGTTCATGACCGTGGAGACCTATGCCCACGTGCATCACATCGTCTCCAACGTGAGCGGGCGCAAGCTCGAGGGCGTCTCACCCGTAGAGATCCTGCGCGCCGTGTTCCCGGGCGGCACCATCACGGGCTGCCCGAAGGTGCGCTGCATGGAGATCATCGCCCTTCTCGAGGCCGCGGGACGCGGCGCGTACACGGGCACTCTGGGCTATCTTAATCGCGACGGGAGCTGCGACTTCAACATCCTCATCCGCACCATGACCGCTCAAGGGCGGGCGTTGTCGTTCCGCGCCGGCGCGGGCATCGTCGCCGACTCGAGCCCGGCCCAGGAGCTCGCCGAGACGCGCGCCAAGGCCGAAGGGCTCCTGCGTGCGCTGCAGAGCGGAGCCGACGCATGAGCATCCGGATCGACGCATGAGCATCTGGATCAATGGCCGGCGGGGCACGGTCATCGACTGCCGCGATCGCGGCCTGCAGTACGGCGATGGGCTGTTCGAGACCATGCGCGTGCGGCGGCGGCGCATTCGGTTGCTTGAGCTGCATCTCGAACGGCTCGCCGAGGGTTGCCGGCGATTGGAAATCGATGTCCCGGCGGCGGGGCTCGAGCGCGAGGCGGCGGCACGGGCGCGGCAGTGCATCGATGGGGTGCTCAAGCTGATTCTCACCCGGGGACGTGGTGTGCGCGGCTATCGCCCCACAGGAAAGGAGCGCTATACGCGCGTGCTGTCGCTGCATGCTCTGCCACCTTCGGAAGGCCGGCCGAAGCCGGTCCGGGTGCGGCTGTGCCGCACCCGGCTGGGGCTCAATCCGGATCTTGCCGGCCTCAAAACCCTCAATCGGCTGGAGTCGGTAATGGCGCGGGCGGAGTGGCGCGATGAGGGCATCTGGGAGGGCTTGATGCGCGATGTGGAGGGCAGCGTGATCTCTGGCACGATGTCCAACGTATTCTTGCGACGCGGCTCGACCTTGATGACCCCGGCGCTCGATCGCTGCGGGATCGCGGGCGTCATGCGCCGCTGGGTCCTCGACCAGGCGAAGGATCTGCGCCTCTCCGTGTGGCAGGGGCGTCTGCCCGTCGAGGCATTTTGCGATGCGGAGGAAGTCTTCATGACCAACGCCGTGGCGGGTGTGGTGCCGGTGGGTTGGCTCATCGAGACCGGCCGGCAAGAGCTGCGCCTGGCCTCGATGGAGACGGCCGAGCGGCTGCGCGCTCGCCTGGAGCTCGAATGAGGGGACTTAAGCGGGTGCTCCTCATCGCGCTGCTCGTGGGTGCGGCAGCGGCGGCGGCCGGCCTCATCGTGCAAAGAGGAGTGGAGAGTCTCGACGAGCCGCTCAAGGTGAGCGCTCCGCTGCGCTTCAAGGTCGCTCCAGGGAGCCGCTTTGCCCGCGTGGTCGCTGAGCTGGCCGCGCAGGGCGTGGTCGAGGAGCCGCGCGCCTGGGTACTCTACGCGCGATGGAAGGGTCTCGCCTCGGCGATCAAGGCGGGTGAATACGAGATCGATCCGGGCGCTACTCCGCGCAGCCTTCTCGAGAAGCTGGTGAGCGGACAGGTGGTGCTGCATTCGTTCACCATCGTCGATGGGTGGCGTGCGCAAGATATGCTCGCGGCGCTTCGCCGCGACCCGGATATTTCCAATACCCTCGGCGGTTCCCCCGAGGAGTTGATGAACAAGCTCGGCGCCCCGGGGCTCGAGCCGGAGGGCCAGTTCTTGCCGGAGACTTATCGCTTTCCGGAAGGAACGCCCGATCTCGAGATACTGCGGCAGGCGCACTCGGCGCTGGTGCGCGAGCTCGAGTCCGCCTGGGCGGCCCGCGATCCCGCCCTGCCGCTGAAGAATGCCGGTGAGCTGCTGATCGTCGCTTCGATCGTTCAGAAGGAGAGCGGTCTGCCGCAGGAGCTGCCGAGAATCGCCGGGCTGTATCTGCACCGCCTGCGCCTCGGCATGCGCCTGCAGGCTGACCCAACCCTCATCTACGGGCTGGGCGAGCGCTACGACGGGCAGCTGCACAGCGTCGATCTGCATACCGACGGGCCGTACAACACCTACATGCGCGCGGGCCTCCCGCCGACGCCGATCGCGCTGGCGGGCGCCGCGGCGATCCGCGCCACCGCCCATCCGCAAAACACCGACGCGCTATACTTCGTGGCCTCACCCAGGGACGACGGAAGTCACATCTTCTCCGCGACGCTCGAGGAACAGAATGCCGCCGTCGCACGGTACGTGGCGCACTTGCGCGAGAAGGCTGCGGAGACCGGGAAATGAACCAGCGGGGCCGGTTCCTCACCGTCGAAGGCATCGAGGGAGTGGGCAAGAGCACTCAGGTGCCGCGCCTCGCACGCGCGCTCACCGAGCGCGCCATCGCCTGCGTTCTCACGCGCGAGCCGGGAGGCACGCCGCTCGCGGAGAGGATCCGCGAGCTGGTGCTCGCGCCCGGCACCGAAGTGTTGCCCGATGCCGCGGAGCTCTTGCTCATGTTTGCGGCGCGTTCCGTGCATCTCGAGAACTTCATCAAACCGCATCTCGAGGCGGGCACGTGGGTGGTCTGCGACCGTTTCACCGACGCCACCTACGCTTACCAGGGAGCCGGGCGCGGATTCGCCTTCGACAGCATCTCGCAGCTCGAGCGCCTGGTACAGGGCGCGATGCGACCGGATCTCACCTTGCTGCTCGACGTTCCCGTGGCAGCGGGCCTCGCGCGCGCGCGGGAGCGCAACGCGGCCAGAGGGTTCGTGGCCGCGGATCGCTTCGAACGCGAGCGCGCCGAGTTCTTCGAGCGCGTGCGCGAGGGCTATCTCGCACGCGCCGCGGCGGAGCCCGAACGCATCGCGGTGATCGATGCCGCCGGCGGCATCGATGAGGTGGCCGGCGAGATCCTCGACGCCTTGAGGATGCGACAATGGATTTCCTGAGCGCGGAAAGGCTCCCCTGGTTGCGCGAGCCACAGCGACGGATGCGAGCGAGCCGCGCCGCGCGACGCCTGCCCCAGGCTGTCTTGATCCTGAGCGTTCCGGGTCTCGGGGCGCAACAGCTCGCGCATTGGATCGCGGCGCTCGCGCTGTGCGAATCGCAGACCGCGCCGCCGTGCGGCACCTGCCCCTCCTGTGTGCTGCTGCGCGCGGACAATCATCCGGACCTGCACGTGGTCGGCCTCACGGACGATGCTCAGCAGGTCAAGGTCGATCAGATCCGCTCGCTCATCGAGGCGCTCTCGCTGTCGAGCTATCGTGGGGGTTATAAGGTTGCGATCGTCGATAATGCTGAGACCCTGAACGCGAGCGGCGCCAATGCCTTCTTGAAAACGCTGGAAGAACCGACAGCCGATACACTGTTGATGCTCATCGCCAAGCCCAGCCATCGCCTGCCCGCGACCATCGCCAGCCGTTGCCAGAGACTTACTCTCAAGGCGCCTGCGAGGGAGGAGGCGCTCGCGTGGCTCATGGAGCGCGACCCGGCGGTACAGGACTGGAATGCCGCGCTCGCGCTCGCCGCCGGCGCGCCGCTCCTCGCGCTCGAGCTGCCGCCGGCGGCACTCGTCGAGCTCGACCGCGAGATGCGAACCACCTTGAAACGGCTCGCCGAGAACGCCTGCGACGTCACGGCCGTCGCGGATATGTGGATGAAAACCGATCCGGTGCTGCGTCTCATGTGGCTTGAGAACTGGATCACACGGCGCGTACAAGTCGAGCTGGGCGGCGCCGTTTCCTCTCAAAGTGCGGAACCTGTCCGCTTGCCTGCCGCTTTACTTAAGCCCAAGATAAGACCCTTGTTCGAACTGCTCGACGCCGCGCGGGAATTGCGGCGTTTTGCCGCGACCGGGCTGAATCAGCAATTGGCGCTGGAGGCGCTCCTGCTCGGCGGTAGGGCGGCACTGTTCAAGGCGCTTGCGAAGTAGAGCGGAATGGAAAGAAACGCGTTGCGAAGTCCCAGTAACAAACCCGGTTTGCTGACCCTTACGATCAAGGACAAGAGTGCGCTGTACCTCGCCTATATGCCTTTCGTGAAGAACGGCGGGCTGTTCATTCCGACCAACAGCAACTATCGCCTCGGCGACGAGGTGTTCATGCTGCTGAATCTCATGGGCGAAGAAGAGAAGCTTCCCGTCGCCGGACGCGTCATCTGGATGACGCCGAAGGGCGCGCAGGGCAAGCGCACGGCGGGCATCGGCGTTCAATTCAGCGATCAAGACCGCGGCAACACACAGAAGAAGATCGAGAACTACCTCGCCGGCGCGCTCGGCGGGGACAAGCCGACGCATACGATGTAGTCTCAACGCTCTTTATCCGGGAGCGTCTCGATGTAGATCGGGGACTGCGAGGTCTCGGGGCCGCGCGTTCGTGCCGTCTCGCCACGCGCGCTCGCCCCTGCCTCTGCGGGCGTATCGAGCGCGACGGATCGGTGCGGCGCCGCCCAGCGCGGCGCCTTCCAGCAGTACAGCGCGAACGCAATCGCCGCACCCAGGAACAGAAGCGCGAGTCCCCCGTGCTCGGCGACTATGGATGGAGCCTTGTAGTCGGCGGGCGGCGGCTCGGCGGGATTTTTCTCGCGATAGGCGCTCGGCGCAGGCAATGGCCCGAGCGCCGCGGGCTCGCCGGAGCCTTCGGCGCGCGCCGCCTGCGTGGGCGCGATATCCTGAATGGCATCGGGCGGTACCCTGGGCAGCCGCGGCATTTTCGGCAGCTCCGCCTTCCACCGCATCTTCACCGTTCAGCCTCCGCGTGAATGGGCGCTGGCTGAGAGACCCCCCTTCAGCACGTAGGCCTCGAACCCGCGCTCGCTCAGGATGTACGCGGCCGCGGAGCTGCGCCGGCCGGTGTCGCAGCACAGGACGTACGGAATATCCTTCGCGAGGGCATTGAGTTTCAAACGGATGAAATACAGCGGGATGTTGAGCGCGTCCTCGATGCGAAAGTTCTGAAACTCGCTGGGCAGCCGCACGTCGAGCCACTTACCTCCGCCGGCCACGATCTGCTTGGCCTGCTCGTAGTTGACCCACTGGAGCAGAGGCTCGTTCAGCAGGGTCTGAAAGTCGTGCTTGCCGAGGCGCATGAGCGTACCGTCGGTGAGCATGGTGACGGTGGCATTGCGCTTCGCCTCCGCGATCAGCGCCTCCTCGCCGAAGCTGTCGCCGGTGCCGAGCTCGGCGAGCTTGATACCTTCCTTGTTGAGCGGCGTCTCGCGGGTGACCGCGCACTTGCCCGAGACGACCACGTAGAAATAATCGCCTTCCGTGCCCTGCTTGATCACGACGTCGCGCGCGCGATAGTTGATGCGCTGCATGCGCAAGAAAATCGCCTGGATGTTGGCCGGGGGGATGCGATGGAACGCTTTGGTCTGCAGGAGCGCGGTCATCCAGTCGCCAGTCATCGCCGCCTGATCGCCGTTCAGCTCAGCGACCTCGTACTGACCGGTCTGATCCCACGTGATCAGCACGTCGAGCAGATCGCTGTCGATCATGATGTAGGACACGTCGGTCACGGCGCGCGCGGTAAACTTGCGAGGCAAACCCGGCGTGAGGGGCGGCCGCGCTTCCGGGGTACCCGAGCGGATCGTCGTCATCACCCGCTCCTCGTTGCGCAGCTCGACGGTGCCGGACACCAAATAGAACGTGCGCTTCTCGGTATCGCCCTCCTTGAACAGCGCGCGGCCTGCCTCGAGCTCGCGAATCTGAGTCTTCCGGGCGAGGGCGTGCAGGTTCTCCGCCTTGAGGCCGTCGAGCGGCGAGAAGGCAGTCAAGATCGAGATGTCCACCGGTCGTTCGATCATTTGAGAATGGGCCGCAGCTGTCCTTACAAGTCTATGATTTGTGAACACAGTATCATACGCGGTCCCCGCGGCCCGCAGCTCACGGGTGGTTCACATTGGAGAGCTCTCGAGGCCGAGCGAGGACCAGCCCGGATCCGGCCGGAATCGCTCCCCGTGGCGCCGCTCGAGCTCGGCCAGCCGCTCGACGACCTGCGTTACACCCCGGGAGCGGGCGTACTGCAGCGGGCCGCCTCGAAAGGGGGCAAACCCGGTCGCGAAAATCGCGGCCGCATCGAGCAGGTCCGCGTCCTCGACCACACCCTCCCGCAGCACCGCCGCAGCCTCATTCACCATGGGCAGGATCAAGCGATCCTCGAGATCGGGCGGTGCGTCGGGGACGGGTGCGGAGGGAGGCACCGCCTTGCCGTCCTTCCAGACGTAGAAGCCTTCGCCGGATTTGCGCCCGAGCTTTTTCAGTTGCACTCGCTCGATCAGGATGTCCGGCACTCGGCGATTGAACGCCTCGGCAAGCACTCGGCCCACATGCAGCGCCACATCGAGGCCGACCACATCGGCCAGCTCGATCGGCCCGACGGGCATGCCGAAACGCGTGCCGGCGCGGTCGATGACCGTGGCAGGGATGCCCTCGGCGAGAGCGAACAGGGCCTCGTTGATGTAGGGCATGAGGATTCGATTGACGACGAAGCCGGGCTCGCTCCGGCAGGGAAGGGGCAGCTTGTCGAGCTTGCGCGTGAACCACAGGGCCTGTTGTCGTGCGAGCGGTTGGGTCCTCTCGCCGTGGACGATTTCCACCAGCTGCATCTGCGCGACGGGATTGAAGAAGTGGATACCCACCAGCCTCGAAGGATCCTTGAGCTTCTCCGCGAGCACCTCGATCTTGATGCTCGAGGTGTTGGTCGCGAGAACCGCGTCCGGCTTCATGCGCGGCTCGATCTCGGCATAGAGCGCGTGCTTCGCCGCGACGTTCTCGAAGATGGCCTCGATGACGACGTCCGCGAGCGCCGCGCCTTCGCCACCGACGTCGGCGCGCAGGCGTCCCACGGCCTCCGCCGCCGCCTTCGGGTCCTTCACGCGCTTCTGCAGGAACTCCCTCGCCCGATCGAGCGCCGGTTGAATCAGCTCCGCCGTGCGGTCCTGCAGGGTGACGTTCATGCCACGAAACGCGGACCATGCCGCGATGTCTCCACCCATGACGCCGGCGCCGATCACGTGCACGTTGCGAAATTCGGTCGCGGGCTTCCCTCCCAGCCCTTTCAAGCGATTCTGCAGGAGGAATACCCGCACGAGGTTCCGCGACGTGGCCGAGCACATGAGCGTCGCGATGGAGTGGGCTTCGGCCTCGAAGCTCTCGGCCCCGACCGCGCCGTAGCGATGCCACAGATCGACCATGGCGTAAGGAGCAGGGTAATGCTCCTTGCGCAGCTTCCCGCGCAGCGCTGCGGTCGCCTGGCGCGCGATGAAGGGGCGCATCGCCTTCAAATTGAGGAGCTTCTCGACGAAGGGCGGGGATCTCCTCGGCGGTGCCGCAAGCAGCAGCCGCTTGGCGCTCGTCTTCAGCTCGGCGGGCGGCACCAGTCGATCGATGAGCCCGACTTCGAGCGCGCGCGATCCCCCGTACGGCTTGCCCTTCAGCATCAAGTCGAAGGCCGGCCGCACGCCGAGGAGCCTCACGCTGCGTACCGTGCCGCCGAAACCTGGATGAATTCCGAGCATCACCTCCGGCAATCCCAGGGAGAGCTGCGGCTCATCGCTCCCCACTCGATAGGTGGCGGCGAGCGCGAGTTCCAGCCCCCCGCCCAGGGCAAAACCGTGGATGGCCGCCACGCTCGGAAACGGCAGCGCTTCGAGCTGATCGAAGACCGTCTGACCCGCGCGGACCAGCGCGTAGCCCTCCTCGGGCGTGCGGATTTCGACGAACTCCTTGATGTCGGCGCCGGCGATGAAGCCGCTGCGCTTCGCGGAGCATAAGACGAGGCCGATCGGCTTCTGCGCGGCGACTTGCGTGAGCGCTGCAGCGAGATCCTTGATGACGGCCGCCGACAGCACGTTGGTGGAGCTCCCCGGCATGTCGCACGTGAGCCAGGCGATGCGGTCGGCGTCGACGTCGAGGGTCCAGGCACTGGTCATGGTGTCACGCCGCGGCCTTCGCCGGTTCGTGGATCGTGAAATCGCAAATGAGCGGCAAGTGGTCCGATAACTGAATGTCCGGGATCTCGAAGCGGTTCACCTCGATTTGCGAGCTGTGCAGGATGAAGTCGAGCTCCTTGCGGGGGCTCGAGCTCGGATAGGAGGGCAGACCCCGGGCATTGGCATTGGTGAGGCCCGCGGCCTGCATGAACAGGTAGATCTCGTGATCCCCCCAATAAGTGTTGAAATCCCCCGCAACGATCACCGGTTTTGCGGTTTTGCGCACCAGGTCGTACAGATAGCGCAGCTGGTACTGGCGGTGGCGAAACTTGAGCGACAGATGCACCAGGAAAATGGCGATGTCGTCGAGCTCGAGCTCGATGATGAGGCGCTTGATTCCGGTGTCGAAATAATGAAAGCGCTCGCCCCGGACCCGCGGCGCAGCCAGGAAGGCGTTGGCCTGCTTGCGCACGATGGGCACCAGCTGGTTCACCGAAGATTGGCCATACTTGCACTCGTAGGTCGAGTAATGGCCGATCGAGCGGGCGATGAAATCCGCCTGGTTGACCATTCCGGTGCGAATCGATCCCGTATCCACCTCGATCAGCCCTACCACGTCCGGATCCTGCGCCCTGATGAACTCGGTGATCTGCGACAGTACCTGCCGGCTCGAGCGCAAATAGCCCGCCCCGGGCACCGGGAGGTGAAACGCAGGACCCGTTCCGGTCGCATAGCGGATGTTATAGATCATCAAGCGCACCCCGGGCATTGTATCGGACGCGGAGTGCTTCGCGCAGGGCCCTCATGCGATACACTAGGCGCATGTCGACCCGCGTCAATCCGATTCGGTTGTTCGTCACCCACGCATGGGAAGAAAATGACGACTACTCGCGCGTGTTCGAATATCTGGAAGCGCCTGGAACCTTTTACTATCACACCACGAGCTTGCCGCACGCCAAGCGTCCGATCGACAAGGAAAGCGAGCGCGAGGATCTGCGGCGGCAGATTTCGCCCTGCGAGGTAGTCATCGTGCTGCCGGCCGCTTATCGTGCGGCTCCCGATCTCGTGCTATTTCAAATGCAGTTCGCGAAGGCCGCGGATCGTCCCATCGTTGCCATGGAGAACTTCGGCTCGCCGCAGCCGCTTGCGAAGGCGATCACGGAGCTCGCGGACGAGGTGACCGCGTGGAACGAGCGCAGCTTGATCGATGCGCTCATTCGCCAGGCGCGGCACGAGGACACGACGCGCTGGGACACGATCGAGTTCAAACTCGACTGAGGGAATCGCGCCGACAGTGCGTCGGCCGTCTAGCTGGCCGCGCCTAGTTGGTCGCGGTGAACGCCGGCACGGATTCCGCCGGACGCTCGACGCTGCGCAACTGGACGATGGAGGCGAGCGGCGTCTGCGGGCGTTGTGCGAGCGACTCCGCCCGACAGAGCGCGCCGAAGATCTCGACAATGAGTGCCGCGCAATCGTCTGCTTGCTGGTTGGACATCTTGCGCACCGAGGCGACTACGACGTCCTCGCCGCGCAGGGGTTGCACGCCGGCGAGAGCTTGCATCAACTGAGCGAAGGAGCCGCGAATCTCGCTCGGCAATTCATCTTCGACTAGGGGCGTCAAGTGGCGGGAGGCTGAGATCAAGCGTTGCTTGATCGCGGTGGAGCGCACCAGCTCCAGGGCTGCACAGTGCAAGTTTTCAAAAGGCTTGACCATTGCCGACGACCTCGCCTCGAGCTCAAGGACTTAAAGTGATTTCGAGGATTATTGTCGCCTCGTAATCTTGTTAAATCAACATTCTGCGAGTGGAATATACAAGACAATCGACAAAACGCACGCGGACTTTGTCAAGGTTTTCACTCGCCGTTCGCAGACGTCGTCGAAAGCGTTGGAGCATGCGTTCCTAGAAAGAACCTGGCAAAGAAACTGTAAGCAACTGAATAATAAGATCTCAAACCCGAGATGGCCTGGCGACCGCGCAACGCGGGCCGGATTATGTCGCGGGCTTGGCCTCCGTGTGCGCGTGGGTGGCACCGATGAGAAGGTAGACGGCGGGCACCACGAACAGCGTAAACAGGGTGCCGATCGCGAGTCCGGACGATATCACGAGGCCGATGGCGTAGCGCGAAGCGCCGCCTTCACCCCGTGCGAAAACCAGCGGCATCACGCCGAGCACCATCGCGGCCGTGGTCATCAGGATGGGGCGCAGGCGCACGCTCGCTGCGGTCACGATGGCGTCGCGCTTGGTCTTGCCGCTGCGTTGCTCTTCGTTCGCGACCTCGACGATCAGAATGCCGTGCTTGCTGATGAGGCCTATGAGGGTGACCAGGCCCACCTGGGTGTAGATGTTGAGCGAGGCGCCGTGCACTCCCAAGGCGATGAAGATGAGGGCGCCCAGGATGGAGAGGGGAACGGAAATCAGGATGACCAGAGGATCTCGAAAGCTCTCGTAGAGCGCCGCGAGGGTCAGAAACGCGATGACGATGGCGAAACCGAACGTCCCGAGGACACCGCTCGATTCCTGGACGAACTGCCGGGAGGGGCCCGCGTAGTCGATGGTATAGCCCGAGGGCAGGGTGCGTGCGGCGACGCTGCGCAGATAATCGAGGGTATCGGCTTCCGACAAGCCGGGCGATGCCACCCCCGAGAGTGTCGCTGCGTTCAGCTGCTGGAAGTGATTCAGCGTCTCCGGCACCGTTTCGGTGCGAATGCGAGCAATGGTCGAGAGGGGCACGGGTACGCCGCCCACGTTCGCTATGGGGTAGTCGAGCAATTGCTCGACGTTGAGGCGCGACACGCGCTCAACCTGCGGGATCACACGGTAGGAGCGTGTTTGCATGCTGAAGTAATTCACATACCCGCCGCCCAGCAGACTCCCGAGGGAGGAGCCCACCTGGTTCATGGTGAGGCCGAGCTGCGCCGTCTTGTCGCGGTCGATCTCGATGATGGATTGCGGCAAGTCGTATTTGAGGTCGGTGTCGAAGAAGAGGAATCGGCCGCTCGCGTTGACTTCATCGAGAAAGGCGCGCGACACCTCGTTCAAGCGCACCGAGGGCTCGGTGGTCTTGATCACGAATTGCACCGGCAACCCCGAAGCGCCGGGGAGGGAGGGCAGCTCGAACACCACGATTTTCTCGCCCGCCACGGAATTCATGCGTTCCTGCAGGCGCCGGGCGACTAAGGTCGCGCCGTCGCGCTGCGTGATCGGGCGCAGCACCAGACCGTCGAATTGCTGGCCGGGAGCCGCCACCTGAAAGACGTTTTGGATGGCGGGCTCGGACTTGAGTATCTTGTACTCCTCCGCGGCATAAAGGAGTTTCTGCTGCAACGTCGCATCCGGAGCCGACGTCGGCTGTGCCCCCATGAAGCCTTGGTCCTCTTGCGGCGCGAGCTCGCTGTGGGCGCTGCGATACAAAAGCACGATGCTCACGAGCACCAGCACCACGAAAATGGCGGTGACCGGCGTGTAATCGAGACTGTGCTCGAGCCGCCTCTCGTACCATGCCCGCAGGGACTCGAAGCGCGCGTCGATGAACCTGACGAGACGGCTCTCCCAGCCCTTCTGCTCCGCCCGATGGGGTCGCAGCAGCCGCGAGGACATCATCGGAGAGAGCGTGAGCGCGATGAACGCCGACACCGTCACGGCGCCCGCGAGCGTGAACACGAACTCGGTGAACAGCGCGCCGGTCAAGCCTCTTTGGAAGCCGATGGGTACGTACACGGCCAGCAATACGACCGTCATGGCGAGAATCGCCGTGCCGAGCTCGCGTGCCGCCTGAATCGCCGCGGCGAGCGGTGCCATGCCCCCCTCGAGGTGGCGGTTGACGTTCTCGACCACGATGATCGCATCGTCCACGACCAGACCGATCGCCAGCACCAGCGCGAGGAGCGTGAGCAGATTGATCGAGAAGCCGAGGGCGAGCATGATGCCGAGCGAGCCGATCAGGGACAGCGGGATCGCGATCACCGGGATCAACACCGAGCGGGGCGATCCCAGGAAAGCGAAAATCACCAGCATGACGATGACCAGGGCTTCGACCAAGGTCAGCACCACCTCGTGAATGGATGCGTTCACGAAGTCCGTCGAGTCGTACATGATGTGGCTTTCGAGGCCGCGCGGCAGCTGGGCGTGGATGTCGGGAAAAACATCGCGCACGCCCTTGATGACGGCCAGTAAGTTCGCGGCGGGAGCCACCTGTATACCGATGAACACTCCGGTGTGCCCATCGACCACGACGCTTGCCTCGTAACTGTCCGCGCCCAAGGTCACCTGCGCGACGTCGCTCAATCGCACGTTGGCGCCGTTCACCGATTTGACCACGAGAGCGCGGAACTCCTCGAGGGAATGCAGGTTGGTGGTCGAGGTCAGGGTAACCTGGATCATCTGGCCCTTGGTGTTGCCGACCGCGGAGACGTAGTCGTTGCTCGCAAGGGCCGACGCCACATCGCTCGCCGTCATCCCATAGGCCTCGAGCTTTTTCGGATCGAGCCAGGCGCGCAGCGAGAAGGTCTGCCCGCCCAGGATCTCGGCCGTTTGCACGCCCTCGACGGCCTGCAGGCGCGGCTGCACCACGCGAATCAAGTAATCCGTGATCTCGTTCGAGGCAAGCGTCCGGCTGGTGAAGTCGATGAACATCGCATCGATGGTCTGTCCGACTTTCACGCCGATGGTCGGCTGCAACGTGCCGGAGGGCAGTTGGTTGAGAACCGAGTTCACCTTGATATTGATCTCGGCCGCCGCCTTCGAGGTGTCGTAGTTCTGCCGCAGGTACACCGTGATGGTACTGGTGCTGCTCTGGCTCGACGAAGTCATGTAGTCGATGCCGTTCGCCTGAGCGACGGCCGCCTCGATAGGCGTCGTGACGAACCCCGCGATTGCCTCCGGATCGGCGCCGGGGAAGCTGGTGGAGATGGTGACGACGCCGTTCTCGGTGTGCGGATATTCGAGCACCTGGAGCGAGCTGAACGAGCGTACGCCCACCACCAGGATGGCCAGGCTCAGCACCGTGGCGAGCACGGGTCGGCGAATGAAGATATCGGTGAATTTCATGCCGCGGCGCCGGCCTTATTCGTTCGGCGGGGAAGGGTGGGGCTCGTCGGTGGGTTGCACCGCGTTGTTGATCGCGATCGCCGTGCCGTTGCGTAGCTTCATCTGCCCGGCAGACACCACCACGTCCCCCGGCGCAACGCCGCTCAGCACGGCGACCTGATCGCCGCGGGTATCGCCCAGCTTGACGAAGCGCTGCTGTACCGTGTCGCGCGGCTTGCCGCCGCTCGTCCCGTGCTCGACCACGAACACCGTGTTGCCGTACGGGTTATAGGTGATCGCGGTCTGCGGCAGAGTGACCTCACTCGTCGCCGGGCCCGCATCGATCGATACGCTCGCGAACATTCCGGGCACGAGCCGGTGATCGGCGTTCGAGAACGAAGCGCGAATCTGCACGTTGCGGCTCGCCGGGTCGACCTTGGAGTTGATCGATTCGATGACGCCGGGGAAGGAGACCCCCGGAAAAGTATCGACGCTCGCCGAGACGGCTTGGCCGGGCCGCACGTCCCTAAGTGCCTGCTGCGGCACGTAGAAATCGATCAGTATCGGATCGAGCGCTTGCAGGGTCACGATGGCGGTCCCGGCCGGGAGGTATTGGCCGAGATCCACCTGCCGGATGCCGAGCCTCCCGGCAAACGGGGCCTTGACGATTTTCTCGTCGATGAGCGCGCGTTGCGCGATCACCTGGGCGCGCGCCGACTTGAGCGTCGAGACGTCCGTGTCGATCACGGCCTGGCTCACCGCCTGTGCCGTGAACTGCTCTTGATCGCGTTTCAGGGTCTGCGACGCGAGCTCCGCGGCGGCCTCGAGCTGATCGAGCTTGGCGAAGTCGTCATTGGGCCGGAGCCGCAGCAGCACCTTGCCGGCCGGCACATCGTTCCCGGAATCGAACTCGATAGCATCCACCACGCCGGACGCCTGCGCCGAGAGGTCCGAGCCGCGCACGGCACGCAGCGAGCCGATGGCGTGAACCTGCGCCTGCCATGGGGTCGTCGCGGCCGTCACGGTGGACACGCTCTGCGGCGCGGCGGCCGCCTGCTCCATGAACTTTTTGAAGAACGAGCCCGCGATGGCTTGCCATCCGAACACGCCGCCGACGACCAAGGCGACGAGCAGTACCACGACGATCAGCGCCGCCGCCATGCGTCGCGGCCCGGGCGAGCGGCCGCCCTCCGCCACCGGGGTATTCATCATCACAAGATTCCTTTCGCTGCGGAGACGGGCGCGGCGGTGTCGGAGCGATTCCACCAGCCGCCGCCGAGCGCCTGGAACAAAGCGGCCGTGTCGATGAAGCGCTGCGCGCGCGCCTTGACCAGCGCGAGCGTTGCGTTCTGATACGCCTGCTCGGCCGCGAGCACCTGCAGGTAGTTCGCGCCGCCGGCCTTGTATTGCACTTGCACCAATCGCAGGCTTTCCGAGGCCGATTGTTCGGCGCTCTTCTGGGCTGCCAGGACCGCGGCATCGCCCTCGAGGGCCAGTAAGCTGTCCGCGACATTCTGAAAGGCCGTCAGCACCGTGGCCCGGTAGTTCGCTGCCGCGGCTTTCGCCGCGGCCACGGCCGCCCGCCGCTGATGCAGGAGCTGTCCGCCCTTGAACAGGGGCTGCGTGATCCCGCCGGCGATATTCCAGACGGCCGAGGCGGGTGAGAACAGGTCGGAGAACTTCACCGAGGCGGCGCCGTAGCTGCCCGTCAGGCTGAACTGCGGCAGCATGTTCGCCGTGGCCACGCCGACCTGGGCAGTGGCCTCGTGGAGGAGAGCCGAGAATTCACGTACGTCCGGGCGCTGCTCCACCAGGCGCGAGGGCACGCTCACGGGCAGATCCTGCGGTAGGCGCAGGGCGTCGAGTTCAAATGCCGCGCCGGCATAGCCCGCGGGAACTGAACCCACGTAGGTTGCGAGCAGATCCCGCTCCTGGGCCAGCTGGGTCTTGAGTACCGGCAAGGTCGCGAGCGTCGCTTCCAGCGTGGCCTGTTGCTGCAGCACGTCGATGCGGGATGCGCCGCCCGCCGTGACGCGCCGCTCCGTGATGTCGAGCTGCGCGCGCTGCGACCGCGCGACCTCCTCCGTCACTGCGACCTGCGCACCGAGCGACGCTTCGGTGACCGCGGCGGTCACCACGTTCGCGGTCAGCGCGAGATAGCTGGCCTCGAGCGAGCTGCGCTCGTAATCCGCCTGCGCCTCGAGCGCCTCGACCTGGCGGCGAATACCGCCGAATACATCGAGCGTATAGGCTACGTTCACGCTCGCACTGTTCAAGGTATAGAGATAATTCCCGTTGCCGGGCACGCCGAACGAGGCGAGCGAGGCGTCGGCGCGCTGCGCCTGATAGGTGCCCGTGAAGCTCGGAAAAAACGCGCCGCGTTGGGCGGCCACGTTCTCGTTGGCTTGTCTGAGCGCCGCCTGCGCGGCTTCGAGGGTCGGGTTGTGCTTCAGTGCCTCTTCGATCAGCCCATTGAGCTCGGGCGATTCAAACAGCGTCCACCACTGCCCGGGAATGTCTTGCGAGCTCACGAAGCGCTGCGCTTCGCCGCCGGCGACCGGTGCGGTGACGATGGCCTCGGGCAGCACATGGTCTTTAGGCAGATAAGAATCGGCATCGCGCGGCGGCGGCGGGGGCTTGAAGTTCGGTCCGACGGCGCACGCGACGAGGAGGGTCGCCGCGAGGCCTAGAGCCGCGAGGCTTGAAGCTGAGCTCGCCGTGCGGCGTCGCAAGTCCACGATCACCTCAAGCACCGCTCTCTCCGGCGCTGCGGCCCGGCGCGGCGCCGTTCAAGAAGATTTCGACCACCTGATCGATGTGGCTCTGGAAGTCGAGCCGGGCGACGTCCTGAATGGAGCCGAACAGCATGCATTCCTGCAGCTCCGCCTTCAGCATGTGCGTGAACAACGCGGCGGCGCGCTCGGGATCGGCGAGGACGAGCCGGCCGCGCGCGATCTGACCGTGAAAGTACTGCGCCACCGCGCTCACGATGCGATCTTTCGTGGCGACGCGCATTTTCTCGGCAAGGGCCGGGAAGCGCTGTGCCTCGGTCGCTACGATGCGAAAGAGCGCTGCGGCCTGCGGATCGCAGGCGCGACCCGTGATCGATCGGCCGATGGCCATCAGCGCCTGGCGCACCTCCATACGATCGAGCTCCGCGGTGGCAAAAACGCTCGCCATGTCGCGCTCCACCAACCGTGAGATAACCGATACCAAGAGATCCGCCTTGTTCCTGAAGCGTTCATAGATGGTGCGGGTCGAGACCCCTGCCTCGTGCGCCACCTTGTCGATACTGGCTGCGCCGTAACCGTCGCGCAAAAACACCCGCGTCGCCGCAGCAACGAGCGCATCGGTGCGCTCTTGCTCGGTGCCTCGCCGGGGTCGCCCCACGCGGCGGGCGGGCGACGCGTCGCGCTCGACGTACTTGGTGCCTTCATTCACGCGCGCAAAAATGACACGTGTCGTTTTCCAAAGCAAGATGTTTTGTAAGCTATGCTGCTGTGGTTGGCGCCGTAGGCGCCCGGTCCGCGGGCCCGCTCTCGGAGGCCAGCCACTGCGCGAGGTAGGGAGCGGTGCGCCCCTCGTTCGCCGCGGCCACCGCTGCCGGCGGCCCCGCGGCGACGACGCGCCCCCCCAGATCGCCGGCACCGGGCCCCATGTCGATGAGCCAATCGGCGCCGGCGGCGACTCGCATCTCGTGCTCGGCCACGATCACGGTGTTGCCGACCTCGACCAGGGCGTTCAGCTGGCTCATGAGCTTGTCGACGTCCGCGGGGTGCAGGCCGATGGTGGGCTCGTCGATGACGTAAAGCGTCGCGCCGCGTTGCTGGCGCTGCAGCTCGGTGATGAGCTTGATGCGCTGAGCTTCTCCGCCGGAGAGCTCGGTGGCAGGCTGACCGAGGCGCAGATACCCCAACCCGATCTCTCGCAGCAATTTCAACGTGTGGGCAATGGCAGGGGATTCACCGAAGAATCCCTGCGCTTCCTCGACCGTCATGCCCAGCACCTCGGCAATGTCGCGCCCATGGTATTTAACCTCGAGAGTCTTCGCCTCGTAGCGCCCGCCATGACAGGTGGGGCACGGTGCATACACGCTCGGCATGAACAGAAGCTCGACGCACACGAAACCCTCGCCCTCGCAGGTCTGGCAGCGGCCCGCCGGTACGTTGAAGGAGAATCGCCCCGCGCCGTAGCGCCGCGCCTTCGCTTGAGGGGTTGCGGCAAACAGGGCGCGCACGGCGTCGAAGAGACCCGTGTAGGTGGCGAGATTCGAGCGCGGAGTGCGGCCGATCGGCTTCTGATCGATGGTCACGAGGCGCTTGATCCCCACGAAATCGGGCTCAATGCGGCCGCCCACCGGCGATAAGGAAGCGACCTCGAGCTCGTCCCGCTCTTCGGGCGAGGCGGCCGGCTCGGCCCCTAGATGCGCCGCCATGAGCTCCACCAGCGATTGGCTCACCAGACTCGATTTTCCGGAACCCGACACCCCGGTCACCGCCGTGAACACACCGATGGGGAAATCGACGTCGACCCCCCTCAAGTTGTTGCGGCGAATACCCTTAAGGCGCAGCCATCCGCGGGGTGTGCGCGGCTCATGCCGAACGGTTCGGTGACCGAATAGATAGTGCGCGGTATGCGAGCGCTCGGCGCCGCGCAACCCTTCAAGTGGACCGCTGTAAAGCACACGCCCGCCGCGGGAGCCGGCCTCGGGACCCACGTCCACGATCCAATCCGCGTGCCGCATCAGGTCGAGATCGTGCTCGACCACGAACAGCGAGTTGCCCGCCCGCTTCAGCTGATCGAGCGCCGTGACGAGCGCCTCGGTATCGGCCGGATGCAACCCGGCCGAGGGCTCGTCGAGCACGTAGATCACGCCGAAGAGGTTCGAGCGAATCTGCGTCGCCAAGCGCAAGCGCTGCAGCTCGCCGGGCGAAAGCGATGGCGTACTACGCTCGATCGAGAGATAGCCCAGACCCAAGGCCCGCAAGGTCTCCACGCACTCGTTGACATTGCGCGCGATGCGCTGCGCGGCGATGCGCTTCTCCTCGGTGAGCGCGGCCGGCGGCTGGCCGCCCGTGCCGAATCGGCCCAGAGCGGCCGGCAACAGCACCTCCTCGAGCTGCGTGAGCGAAAGCCGCGACAAGGCGCCGATGTCGTAGCCCGCGAACGTGACCTCGAGCGCTTCACGCTTCAATCGCTTGCCCTTGCAGATCGGGCACAGCGTACCCGTCATGAAGCGCGCGACGCGCTTTTTCATGAGCGCGCTCTGCGTGGTCGCGAAGGTCTGCAGCACGTATTTGCGCGCCCCTGTGAAGGTCCCCATGTAGCTGGGCTCCTCCTTGCGCCGCAGGGCGCGGCGCGTCTCGGCCGGCGTGTAGCCCGCATATACGGGCACAGTCGGCTGCTCGTCGGTGAAGAGGATCCAATCGCGGTCCTTCCGCGCGAGATTGCGCCAGGGCGTATCGACGTCGTAGCCCAGGCTCACCAGGATGTCGCGCAGATTCTGCCGATGCCACGCGGGGGGCCACGCCGCGATCGCGCGGTCACGAATGGTGAGTGAGTCATCGGGCACCATCGAGCGCTCGGTCACGTCGTACACGTAGCCGAGACCGTGGCAGGTGGGACACGCACCTTGCGGAGTGTTCGGCGAGAAATCCTCCGCATGCAGAAGCGGACGGCCGCGGCGATAAGTGCCGGCGCGCGAGTAGAGCATGCGCAGCAGATTGGAGAGCGTCGTGACGCTTCCCACCGAGGAGCGCGTACTGGGCGACCCGCGCTGCTGCTGCAGGGCGACCGCGGGAGGCAAGCCCTCGATCGAGTCGACATCGGGCACGCCCACCTGATCGATGAGACGGCGCGCGTAGGGCGCAACCGATTCGAAATAGCGCCGCTGCGCTTCGGCGTAAAGCGTACCGAATGCGAGCGAGGACTTCCCGGATCCGGAAATGCCGGTGAACACGACCAGGGCGTCACGCGGAATGTCGACATCCACGCTCTTCAAGTTGTGCTCGCGGGCGCCGCGCACGCGTACCAGATTGTCCATGAGGGGCAAACATACCGCGTCCGCGGCCCCGGTATCGACTTCCTGCCGTCCTGCGCGGAAGCTTTGGCAGGTCTGACAGCGGGTTCCTATGCCCTCCTACAGGGGTGCCCAGCTCGGGGTGCCATATTGCTCCCGTCGGCACCGTGCCGATAACGTAGGAGGCAAGCGCAATGGGCATCAATAAGGATCAAGTCGACGGCCGAGTCAAGCAAGCTACCGGTAAGGTTCAAGAGGTTGCCGGCAGGGTGGTAGGCAACCCGACGCAAGAGCTCAAGGGCAAGGTGAAGAAGAACGTCGGCGCGGCGCAAGCGCAGCTCGGCGAAGCGAAGGAGCGGTTCAAGGATACGCGACCCTAACGGGTCATGAGGCCCGTAGCGCGCGAGGCGCGCGGGCTTTTTCCCGCGCCGAACATTACACTCGCTAGTCGCGCAATTCGGCGCGGTTTGATCGAACTCGAGCCCGGCGCACGGGCCTGCGTTCCTAAAGGGGATTCGCGATGTCGTTGCGATGGTTCGGCCTGATGGGGCTCGCGGTGATCCCGTGGCTTTCCGTTTCGTCCCAGCCTGCCTCGTCCGAGGCTCCGCCTGCCCGACCGCCCATCCAGTCGCCTGCGAAAGAATCCTCGCCGCTTCTCGGCTACAGCGCCTCGAGCTCGGCACGCGAATCGGACTGGGAGGAGAAATTTCGCGCAACTGTATCGGAGAACAACATCCGCGAGAGCATGCGGCGGCTCAGCGCGCGGCCGCACAACGTCGGATCGCCCTACGATAAGGACAACGCCGAGTGGATCCTCGCCCGATTCAAGGAGTGGGGATTCGATGCGCACATCGAGACCTTCGACGTGCTGTTTCCGACGCCGAAGGTGCGGCTCGTGGAAATGATCAAACCCACGGCGTTTCGCGCATCGCTCCAGGAGCCGCCGATCGCCGAGGATCCGACCTCGGGCCAGACCTCCGAGCAGCTGCCCACGTACAACGCCTATTCTGCGGACGGCGACGTGACCGCCCCGCTGGTCTACGTCAATTACGGTAATCGCGACGATTACGAGAAGCTCGACCTCCTCGGAATATCGGTGAAGGGCGCCATCGTCATCGCGCGTTACGGCGGCGGATGGCGCGGCGTCAAGCCGAAAGTGGCTGCGGAGCACGGTGCGATCGGCTGCATCATTTTCTCCGATCCGAAGAACGATGGTTATTTCGCGGGCGATCAGTATCCGAACGGAGGCTGGCGGCCCAAAGAAGGAGTGCAGCGCGGCAGCGTCATGGACACCGACTACCCGGGAGATCCCCTGACTCCCGGCGTCGGCGCAACGGCGCAGGCGAAGCGGCTCGCGATCAAGGACGCGAAAACCATCACCAAGATCCCGGTGCTGCCGATCTCCTACAGCGACGCGCTGCCCCTCATGTCGGCGCTCGCGGGTCCCGTCGCGCCCCCCGAATGGCGCGGCGCTCTGCCGATCACCTATCACGTCGGGCCGGGGCCCGCCGTCGTGCACCTCAAGGTGAATTCGAACTGGGACATGAAGCCGATCTACGACGTGATCGCGATCCTTCACGGCTCCAAGGAAGTGGACGAATGGGTTCTGCGCGGCAACCACCACGACGCCTGGGTGAACGGCGCCGACGATCCTATTGCGGGACAGGCCGCGATGCTGGAGGAGGCGCGTGCGTTGGGCGATCTGCGCTCGCGCGGGTGGATGCCGGCGCGCACCCTGGTTTATTGCGCGTGGGACGGCGAGGAGCCGGGGCTGCTCGGCTCGGTGGAGTGGGTCGAGACCCATCTCGCGGAGCTGCAGAAGCACGCGGTCGCGTATGTCAATTCCGATACCAACGAGCGCGGCTACATGCTTCCCGGGGGCACGCAGGATCTCGAGAGCTTCATCAGCGGAGTCGCCCGCGACGTCACCGACCCGGAAACGCAGATGACGGTGTATCAGCGCTCGCACCTATACAGCCTATCGAAGGCGAAGAATGCGGAGGAGCGCGCCACCGTGCGCAAGCGCAACGACCTCGAAGTGACCGCGCTGGGCGATGGCTCCGATTACACCGCCTTTCAGGACTATGCCGGAATTTCTACCCTGAGCATCGAGTTCGGCGACGAGGATGACGGCACTCAGTATCACTCCATCTACGACGACTTCTACTGGTACACGCATTTCGTGGATACCGACTTCGCCTACGGGCGGGCGCTGTCACAGACCGCGGGCACGGCGATCATGCGCCTCGCCGATGCGGATTTGATTCCGGTGGACTATTCGCCGCAGGCGGAGGCCGTGGCGAAATACGCGGCGGATCTCGAGAAGCTCCTGAAGGAGAAGCAGGACGAATTCAAGGAGCTCGATCTCGAGCTGCAAGAGGGCGTGTTCCAGGCGACCAACGACCCGCATCGCCCGATGATCGCGCCGCGGCCGGAGACGATTCCCCCGTTCATCAACTTTGCGCCCATGAAAAACGCGATCGCGCTCTTGAAGAAAAGTGCGGAGCGCTATTCCCGGCTACTTGCCGGGTACGAGACGGCTGGCTCGCCCGATTTGCCGCGCGCGTCCCTGACGGTCGTCAACGCGGACCTCAAGCGAGTCTCGCGTTTGTTTCTGAATCAGAAGGGGCTTCCGGGGCGTCCCTGGTTCAAGAATCAAGTGTATGCCCCCGGTGCCTACACGGGATACGGCGCCAAGCCCATCGCTGCCGTGCGCGAGTACATGGACGAGAAGCGCTGGCGCGAGGCGGAAGCAGAGGTGCCGCAGGTCGCGCAGGTGATCGAGAACGTGGCCGCGGGCATCGACAAGGCATCCTCGGACTTCGAGGCAGCGCTAGCCACGCCGCCAGGGGGCGCGGCATCCCGATGATTGCCCAGGAGCGGGAAGCCATCCGAGCAGTGAAAAGGCACGCTGAAACGGCAATTTAGGGCACAAGGCGGCGAACAACTGTGAACTCGGCTTCAGTTTTGGGCCGACCGCGTCGATATGCTTGGCTGAACCATAGTCGAGTCGAGGTCGCCTCCGCGGAGTCCCGTGTCCAAGCCGAGCCCCACAAGCAACCGCGTCTTGCTCATCGACGACAATATCTCCATTCACGGGGATTTCCGCAAGGTCCTCCGCTCGGATCGGGGCGATACCGCGCAGGTGGCCCTCGCCCAGCTCGAGGCGGACCTGTTCGGCGAGCAAAAAGGTGCGGCCGCACGCCCGAATTTCGAGGTCGACTCCGCATATCAGGGAAAGGAGGGCGTCGCGATGGCGGGCGCGGCGCTCGAGCGCGGTGAGCCGTATGCCATGGCGTTCGTCGACATGCGCATGCCGCCCGGCTGGGATGGCTTGCAGACCATCGAGGAGCTGTGGAAAGTCGATCCGGACGTGCAGGTCGTGATCTGCTCCGCGCACACCGACTATGACTGGTCGGAAGTCGTCGCGCGGCTGAATCATTCGGACAAGCTGCTGGTATTGCGCAAGCCCGCCGAACCGATCGAGGTCCTGCAGTGCGCCACCGCCCTGACGCGCAAGTGGCACAACGAGCGCTTGGTGCGCGATCACATGCGAGAGCTCGAGCAAGTCATCAGCGTGCGCACCCGGGGTCTGGAGGCTGCGACCCGGCAGCTGCGGCACCTCGCGACCCACGACGCGCTCACCGGCTTGCCGAACCGCGTGCTCCTCGACGATCGCCTCACGCAGGCGATGGCGCATGTCGATCGTGACGGGCGGCCGTTCGCGCTGATGGTTTGCGATCTCGACCGCTTCAAGCTCGTGAACGACTCCTTGGGGCACGCCGCGGGCGACGAGCTATTGCAGGAAGTGGGGCGCCGCTTGTCGGGATTGGTGCGCTCGACCGACACCGTGGCGCGCATGGGGGGCGATGAGTTCGTCATGCTGATCACATCCATCCAGCAGCCGGACGATGCGCGGGGATTGGCGATTCGTGCGGTCGAGGTGCTGCAGGCGCCCGTGCGGATCGCGCAGGTCGACGTGCATACCTCGCCGAGCATCGGCATCGCCTTCTATCCGCAGGACGGAAAGACCATCGAGGCGCTGATCGCGCACGCCGACGCGGCCATGTATTGCGCGAAGCAGCGCGGGCGCGGGTGTGTGCAATGCTTCGAAGGCGACATGGGCGCAGGTCTCGACAATCGCGTTCAGCTCGAGAGCGACCTGCATGAGGCGATCGCTCTGAAGCAATTCGAGCTTTACTATCAGCCCAAGGTTCACACCAACACCGGCGCGGTACGCAGTGCCGAGGCGTTGATCCGCTGGGTGCACCCGGAACGCGGCGTGATCACCCCCGACGCTTTCATTCCCCTCGCGGAGGATTGCGGCCTGATCGGCGCCATCGGCGAGTGGGTGGTGCAGGAGGCATGCCGGCAGGCGCGCGCTTGGCGTCTCGCCGGGCTCGCGCCCATGCGCGTTTCGGTGAATCTCTCGCCGTCGCAGTTCCGCGGCAGCGGCTTGATCCATACGATACGCCGAGCGCTCGACGATGCGGGTCTCGAGCCCCAGTATCTCGAGGTCGAGCTGACCGAGAGCGCGGTGATGAGCGATCCGGAGGAGTCCATCGCGATCCTCGAGCAGTTGAGCGCCATGGGCGTGCTCGTGTCGGTGGATGACTTCGGCACCGGCTACTCGAGTATGAGCTATTTGCGGCGGTTGCCGATCGACAAGCTGAAGATCGATCGGGTGTTCATCAACGAGATCGTGAGCCGTCCGGAAGACGCTTCGATCGTGCGTGCGATCGTCTCGCTGGCGCATAGCCTGCGGCTCAAGGTGGTGGCGGAGGGAGTGGAGACCCCGGCGCAGCTCGATTTCTTGAAGGCCGTCGGGTGCGATGAGTACCAGGGTTTTCATTTCAGCCGCCCGGTGCCTTCGCGCGAGTTCGAACGGGTCGTGCGCGAGAAGGCGGCGCAAGCCGACACATTCACTCAGGAAGACGCGAACCGCACTCACAGTAAGCTCGCGGCATACCGGCGAAAGTAGCGCCGCGAGACGCCGCCTGCTACTGTCGGCGCAACATGAGGCAAGCATCCGCGACGTTTGCATGAGCGAGGAGTCCCGTCTCACGCGCTGGATCATGGACCCGCTACGGGGAAAGACCAGCTTCGGCAGCGTGCTCGGCTGGTACGGCGTGGTGGGGTCTCTGGTCTACAGCGCCCTCGGCCTGCTCATCGACGTGGACAGTGAGCGGGCGCTGCGGGTGTACGCCATCGGCGGACTCATCTTCAGCGTGTATGTGACCATCGCGATGTACCGGTGCGCCGTCTCGCTGCGCTCCTCCTTCGTGAGGAACTTGGTGCGAGTCTCCGCGCTCTTGTCTCTCGCTCTGATACCGGTTCTCGCTTACCTTGCCTCATCGGGCGTGCTCACACTCACCGGTCTCGCCGGGATCGAGTGAACAGACGCGATAGACGGCCGCGATCCGGCCCCCGCTCACGGATACTTGTTTTGCACCGCGTCTCTCACCAGATGCGTGTCGTACACCAGCACGATCGATGCGATTCGGCCCGTGTCCAGATCGAAGTTGAAAACGTCGGCACACTCGAAGGACACTCGCGAGCCGTCCTTGAGCTGCCAGTCGTAGAGATAGTACGCGACCGAACGCATGTGTCCTTCTGCGCTCACCAGCACATCGCGCACGGTGAGCTCGCTCCGGCCGGACGCCTCGGCAACCTTGGCGACGTAGTCTCGTACCGGAATGCGACCGAGAAACGGTGATTGCACCCATCCCTGCGGGACGCATAAGGCGCTCGCTTTCTCGGCGTCGCCGGCCTCGAGGGCTTTTAGATACTTGCGGACCGCGTGTTGCATGGACCTCTCCCGTAGGGATTCCTCGCGTTTGCGCTGACCTCGGCCTTCGCAGCGTACTATATGCGCGTCGTCGTGGGGCGAAGCGCGGGTCTTCATGAAGAAAAATAATATTCGTTGGTTCCGCAAACCTCAAAAGCACGATTACCCGCCGGCCGAAGCTGCGCGCGCGGCGCTAGGCGCGCTTCCTGGGTTTCGCCGATTTGCGGGGTGTCGCGCGGGCCGGCGCGCCCTTTTTTCGGAGACTGCCGCGCAGCGCCTCCATCAAGTCGATGACCTGCGCCCTGGGCCGCTCCGAAGGCGGCGGCTCCTCGGCGAGCGCATGAGTCTGCTTGGTGCGTATCTTTTCCTGAATGCGCCGCATGAGATCGGCGCGATAAGTGTCCTTGAAGGCCGCGGGTTTGAAGGGGCCCGACATTTGCTCGACCAGCTTGCGCGCCATGGCCATTTCGGCGGGAGTCGCCTGCTTGTCCTGGCCCGACTCGACTGCATTTTTGACCTGGGCGGGCGTGAGCACCTCATTCGCGAAGCGCAGCGTGACCAGCATGAGGACTTCGCCGTTCGGCACGATCACCGCGAGATGCTGCCGCCCCCGCATCACGAACGTGCCTACGGCCACTTTCCGCGTCGACTGCAATGCCTGACGCAGTAGCGAATAGACCTTCTGTCCGCCTTTCTGCGGGCTCAGATAATAGGGTGTGTCGTAATACATCGGGGGAATTTGCTCGACGTCGGTGAAGTTCGCGATCTCGATGGTCTCGGAGGCCTTCACGTTGGCGTGCTTGAAGTCGGCGTCGGAGAGCGCCACGTAATGACCCTTCTCGTACTCATAGCCTTTCACGATATGGCCCCAGTCCACTTCCTTGCCCGTGCCCTTGTTGATGCGTTGATAGCCGACGGGCGAGAAGTCGCGGCTGTCGAGAAAGTGCAACGAGAGTGAGCCGTCCTTGGACGCACTGACCACATCGACGGGAACGTAGATCAACCCGAAAGAGATGGCGCCGCGCCAGAGAGTTCTTTGCATGGAATGTCCTCGCGCCGGAATTAATCTATAATGGTATCAATGTCATATAAGTATATGAAAGAAAAGCACATTGAAAATGTCATTCCAGCCGCGCAATCGAAGCCCCCTGGAGTTCCGGTGCAACGCGCCGATGCCGTGGTGAAGGCGCGCCGCTCCTCGGCCGCGGCGCCGCATCGCAAACGCCGCGCCATTGCCTCTTGGGCCCCCCGGGCGGCTCGATTCTGCAAAAGACTGGGCGTATCGCGCCGCACATGGCGCGCGTTTCGCGGCGCACCCGCGTTTTTGCAGGCCGGCGCGGTCATCGCCCTCGCCGTGCTCGTCTGGTTCGCACTCAACGGAATCTACCAGGTCGTCCGCAAGCCTTCCGAGCTATTCTTTCCCGTGAGCGGGACGCTCAACAAATCCCCCACGGAGACCTGGCGTGAATACGGGCCGCTCTTTCGCAGCTACTCCACGGACGTCATGACACCGCCCCTGCTGGCCGCGCTCGCGCAGGTCGAAGGTTCGGGTAACCCCGTGGCGCGAACGTACTGGCGCTGGTCGCTCACACCGGCGCCGTTCGACCTGTACCGGCCCGCCTCGAGCGCGGTGGGCATGTACCAAATCACGGACGGCACATTCCGCGAGGCGCGACGCCTATGCATCCACCACCACCGGGTGGTCTCGGACGGTCCCTGGAACGACTGGAATTCGTGCTGGTTCAACTGGCTGTACACGCGCGTCATCCCCTCGCATGCCGTAGAGCTCACCTCCGCCTATCTCGATCGCGCGGTGGCGAGCGTGCTCGAGCGTCATCCCGTGCGGGGAGCGACGCTCGCGCGCAAGCAGGAGCTCGCCGCGCTCATTCACCTCTGCGGGGCGGGTGCGGGCGATCTGTACGCAAGACGCGGCTTGCGGCTCGCCGAGGGCCAGCGATGCGGAGATCACGAAGCGCGCGACTATCTTGCGCGAGTGAACGCGCAGAAGCGGGTTTTTGCAGATCTCATGAGCGAATGATGCGCACCGCGGCGCTCTACGGCTTGCTCGCCCTCACGACGAGCACTCTTGCGTCGACCGCTCGCGTGGAGACGAAAGCCTGTGGGCCGCAAACGACCGAGGTCATGATCGTGGGCGTCTCCACCCTGTGCCTGCACATCGAGGAGACGACCCCCGCGCGAACACAGCTGCTGCACACCTGGGTTCGGCGCTCGGCGGACATCGTCGCGCAATACTACGGCCGCTTCCCGGCGTCGCTCGTGTTGCTCGATCTCGGCATCATGGACGGTGCGGGCATCGGGGGCGGGCATACGATCAACGAGGGGGGCCTCTCGATCCACGTCGGAGTGGGGCGCGATGCCACCCCCGAGGGTCTGGCAAACGACTGGGTGCTGGTGCACGAGATGGTACATCTCGCCTTGCCGGAGATCGGTCGGCGGCACGACTGGTTGGCGGAAGGCCTCGCGGTGTATGTCGAAGGGATCGCGCGCGCGCAGGCCGGGAATCGCGCCATCGCGGACGTGTGGGCCGAGGATCGGCGCTCGATGCCATTGGGATTGCCCCGGGAGGGAGAGGGAGGCATGGATCAGACCCCGACCTGGGCCCGCAAGTACTGGGGCGGCGCGCTCTTCTGCCTCGAGGCCGACGTGCAGATCCGGCAACGCACCGGCAATCGGCAGGGGCTTCAGGCGGCGCTGCGCGCGATTCTCGACGCGACGGGAGGCTATGGCGCCGCGAGAGACATCGGCGATGTGCTCTCGATCGGCGATGCGGCCACGGGCACTCGAGTGCTCGAAGAGCTCTACGAGCGGGAGAGTACAACGCCCGTGGCCGGCGATCTCGATGCGCTTTGGCGCTCGCTCGGCGTGCCGAAGGACCCGCTCACCGAGCCCTTCGAAGATCATGCACCGCTCGCCGCCATCCGGATCGCCATCACGCGCCCGCAGGGCTTATGATTTCAAGTACATGTGTCTGATCCTGCTGGCGTGGCGCGTTCATCCGGAGTTTCCCTGCGTGCTCGCCGCCAATCGCGACGAGTTTCACGATCGCGCGACCGCGCCCGCCGACTGGTGGTCCGACGAGGCGGGCATCCTGGCGGGTCGAGACCTGTACGCGGGAGGCACCTGGCTCGGTGTCACTCGCCGCGGGCGGTTCGCCGCCCTCACCAACTTCAGGGATGGCGGCGCGCGGCGGGCGACTGCGCCGAGCCGCGGTATGCTGGTGAGCGAGTTGCTCGAGTCGGGACGCAGTGTGCCGGAGAGTCTGAGCTACCTTGAGAGCGCAGGCCCAGAGTACAACCCCTTCAATATTCTGTTCAGCGACGGACGACGCGTCGGCATCTACGAAAGTGTTCTCGGCGAGGGGCGGGAGCTCGGCCCCGGAGTTTTCGGTTTGTCCAATCACCTGCTCGACACACCCTGGCCCAAGGTGCAGAACGCGAAGACCGCCCTCACCGCGGCACTCGCCGACCCGCGCGATGCAGCCGCCGTTCTCCACTTACTGCGCGACGATCGGCCCGCGAGCGATGGCGATTTGCCGCGCACCGGCGCGACACTCGAATGGGAGCGGCTGCTGTCGAGCGCGTTCGTGCGCGCGCCGGATTACGGGACACGGTGCTCGACGCTGTTGCGCATCGATGAGCGGGGCGGCGCGGTCTTCTATGAATGGTCGTGGGATCGCATGGGCGAGGCGAGCGGCACCAGGCGTTTCGAATTCGTCATCGACGACTCCGATGCGGCTTGCGCCTGAGGGTGGTCGAGCGCAGGCCGCCGGATTCGCTCGCGCGGCCCGCGTGGTGCCCTGCGTTTGTCTCGCGGCATGCGTGTCGTCGCATCAGTTGATCGGTACGGCGCGCGCACCCATACCGGCCGATCAGGTGCAGCTCTACACCGAGGTGCCGCTTCGGGCGTACGAGCGCATCGCCGTGGTGAGCGCTTCGAGCAAGCGATCGTGGTCGTTCACGTTCGAGGGCAAAGCCCAGGTAGTGCTGCGACGGCTCAAGCAGGAGGCCGCCAGGCTCGGCGCGAACGGGGTGCTGCTCGAGGGCATCAGTGAGGAATCGGGCGCGGCGATCGGCGCCGATGTCGGGACGGCGTACGAGGGTCCGCGCGGTACAATCGGTCTGGGCGTGGGCGCCTCGACCCTCATGCTGCAACGCTATGGACGCGCCATAGCGATCTACCTGCCCGAACGCTGACGCCCGCCGCCGCGGTCGGAAAACTAGCGCGGCGCCGGAAAATCCTGTGCGGCGGCCACGATCCATTCACGAAATCGCGCCACCTTGGGTAGGTCCAGATAGGCGCGCGGACAAACGAACCAGTAGGCCGACCCGTGCGGCATCACATCCTTGCTCGCCACACGCAGCGTGCCTTTGGTCAAAGAGCGCGCGACCATGGTCCAGCGCGCCAGCGCAAATCCCAGCCCTTCCTCCGCCGCGACGAGGAGTCCCGCCGAGTCATCGATGAGCGGCGGGCGGGAGAGCCACTCTATCTGCGCATCGGACTTCTGCCAGACGCGCCAGGGCGGGTCGTCGCCCTCGAGCAGGGGATACTGGCGCAGGTCCGCGCCGCGCTCGAGCATGCCATGGCGCTTGATGAGCTCGGGCGTGCCGACGGGCACGATCCAGTCGTCGAGCAGCTTCTCACAGTGCAGATTGGGATAGTTTCCACGGCCGTATCGGACGGCGACGTGCATGGCCGTGCGCGAGAAGTCCACGAGCTCCCACGATGTGTGAAAGCGCAGCTCGATCTCAGGATGTTTGCGCCGAAACGAGCGTATGCGCGGCAGCAGCCAGGCCTGCAAGAGCGAGCTCGTCAACGTGATTTGCAGCGGCCCGGCGCGTCCGTGCTGCTTCAGGAAATGCACGGCCGATTCGAGCTTCTCCAGCCCGTCCCTGATCGAGGGCAGGAGCTCGAGTCCTTCCTCGGTGATCTCGACACGCCGTCCGTTGCGTCGAAAAAGCCGGACCTGGATATAGGCTTCCAGCGTCTTGACCTGCTGGCTCACCGCCGCCGGCGTCACATTGAGAGCATCGGCCGCGGCCGAGAAATTGAGGTGCGTGGCGACGGCCTCGAACACACGCAAAGCCCCGAGGGGCAACCTTTCAAACGCCGGTGGCATGCTCACATCATGAACGAATTCCATCTCATCGCAAGACTGGCGGAGGCATCGGCTCGCCGCGCGTACGGCCGATGTTGCACGGTCGAGCACCAAAGCTCAGTATATCCCGTGCCGTTTCCACCACTCGGGGATAAACATCGTGACAGCAGCTCGTTCACTCGCATTCGGCGCCTTGCTTGTGCTCGGTGCGGGCACCGCATACGCGGATCGATACTCAGATACCGTGCAGCTGTTCAAGAACGCGGGCTCGAGCGCGGCGTTCTTCAGCCACTCTTATGCCTATGCCGTGTTTCCGACCGTGGGCGAAGGCGGCTTCATCGCCGGCGGTGCGCACGGTACCGGGCGCGTCTTCGTCGGCGGCGCTTATACGGGCGACAGCAGCATGACGCAGCTCAGCCTCGGATTTCAGGCCGGCGGCAAGGCGTACAGCGAAATCGTTTTCTTCGAGGACAAGCGCGCGCTCGACGAGTTCGAATCCGGATCGTTCGAGTTCGCCGCGGGGGCGAGCGCCGTCGCAGTGACCGCCGGGGCCAACGCGAGCGCGGGAACCACCGGCGCCGAGTCGGGCGCGAGCGGCGGCGAGAAGGACGCCACCACCAATGCGGCCGGGTACCTCAAGGGGATGGCGGTGTTCACCATCCTGAAGGGCGGTCTCATGTACGCGGTCACCGTCGCCGGTCAGAAATTCAGCTATACGCCGCGGGTGCAGCACTGAGGGCGTAGATCGTTGCGCTGGTTGCACGAGGCTCCGCTGTTCGCACCGGCGGATCGTCCGCGAGACATTTGCATCCTACGGCTCTCGGCGATCGGTGACACGTGTCATGCGGTGCCGGTCATCCGCGCGCTGCAGCGCGCGTGGCCCGAGTGCCGCATAACCTGGATCATCGGTCGCACCGAGTCGAAGCTCATGTCGCTCGTTCCGGGGGTCGAGCTCCTGCCCGTCGACAAGCGCCGCTTCGTGGCCGAGCTCGCGCGGCTCGGCACCGTCCTTGCCTCCCGCCGTTTCGATCTGCTCCTGAACATGCAGGCGAGCATGCGCGCGAGCCTGCTGAGCACCCTCGTACGCGCCCCCATCAAGCTCGGATTCGATCGGGCGAGAGCGCGGGAGCTGCAATGGCTTTTCACGAACCGGCGGATCGCTCCGCGGCGACGCGAGCACGTGCTCGACGGCTTCATGGGATTCCTGGACGCAGTCGGCATCACGCAGCATCCCCCGGTCTGGGACCTGCCGTTGCCGCCCGATGCGCTCGCGTATGCGCGGGCGGTGATTCCCGACGCGCGGCCCACCTTGCTGGTGAGCGCGTGCTCGAGTCATTCGCTGCGCAACTGGCGTGCGGAGCGCTACGCACAGGTGTGCGACCATGCCGCGCGGCACTGGAACATGCGGGTGGTGCTGTGCGGCGGATCGAGTGCCATCGAGCGCAAAATGGGCAATGACATCCTCTTGCACACCGCCTCGCACCCGGTGGACCAGATCGGACGCGACACACTGCCTCAAATGCTCGCGTTGCTTGGGGCCGGAACGGTGCTGCTCACGCCGGATTCGGGACCCGCGCACATGGCCGGGATGGTGGGTACGGCGGTGATCGGACTCTATGCGGCCACGAATCCGGCGCGCAGCGGGCCCTATCTCAGCCGGGAATGGTGCGTCGATCGCTTTGCGGAGGCTGCGCGAACGTTCCTGGGACGCGAGCCCGAGCAGCTGCCCTGGAACGTCAAGATCGAGAGACCGGGCGTCATGGACTTGATCGAGGCGCCGGCCGTAATCGAGAAGCTCGACCGACTCATGGAGCGGCGCACCCCGGCGAGGCAGGCGCAGTCGCCCACCCCGCCGCAGGTGCGAGCTTAGAACGGCAATCCGTGCGCCTGGCCACCCATGCACATGATCATGGGAATGGACAAAATGAAATTGATGCGCGAGGCGCGGCCTGCGGTCTTGCGTGCCGCGGCCTTTTCCTCGTCAGTCGCCGGCACGATGCCGAGGATCTTCTTCTGATTGGGCCAGATGAAGACCCAGACGTTCAACAGCATGATCGTACCGAGCCATGCACCGACCCCGATTACTCGGAAGCCAGATTGCAGCGTGAATGCCGCCACGACCTTGTCCGAGCCATAGGCCGTCGCGAGATAGAACGCACCCGTGACCCACGTCGCGACCGCCGCCCAGCGGAACCAGAGCAGGGCGCGCGGGGCGATGTACTTGCTGATTCCCGCGCCGCCCGGACCACCCTTGTCGGCGGCCGCGACGGCGAGTCCCGGGGTTTGCACCACGTTAAAATAGTAGAGCAGACCGATCCACATCACGCCGGACAGGATGTGCAGCCAGCGATCGAAGCTTGCGGCATGAAATCCGGCGGTGTTGCTCATCCAGTAGGAAAGTCCGATGCCGATGACGACTGCGAGCACGACGCCGGTCGTGGTCGCGCCCTTGACGGTGTTGAGCGGATGCATTGATTAGATCCCCTGTGGTTATTTTACTCGACCCTCGATTGTAGTCGATGTTCGCGGCGACGTCATGGAGGGACGGTACTGCCCGGTACCTCGGCCAGCGGCTCGACGTCGTGGAATTTGCCGTAGTCGATGTGCAGTGTGGTGCCGTCCCGCTCGAGGATATCGCGAAATGTCGCATTCCAGCGGATGGCCGAAGCCGGATATTCGCCGCGGGCCATGAGCATCTGACCGGTGGTCTCGTCCGTGCCGCTCAAGCTCAGAATGAAGATCGCCTCATGGGCATCGAGAGTCTGCGAGGTCTCTTCCTTGAGCGGGCTGGCATCGTCGATGACGTGCATGATGTTCCAGCCGAGTGAGAAGACGGGGTGCTGGGTACGCACGAGCGCCAAATCGATGATGCGGCGGATCCGGTAACCCTCCGAGGTGACCTCGTCACGCAGCATGCGCAGCTGCGCCGATGCATTTTGAACGACGTTCTGGCGCTCGTTGGCCGCGCGGAACATGAGGGTGAGCTTGCCGTCGATGGGGCGTACCACGGCGTATCGAGCGAATAGAAAGCGTGCCCTGGGACGCGAGAAGCGTGCGAACATGAGGCCGGTGATCAGGGCGAGCATCAAAAGGCCGGTGAAGATCTCGATCATCGCCACCGTGTGTCCGTACAGGGTCTGGGGATGCATCTCCCCATAACCCACGGTCGCGAGGGTCTCGACACTGAAGAAAAAGTCCCCGAGGAATCCGGGCGGGCTCAAGTTGGCGATGCAATTGGGCACGAGATGGAAAAGACAGCCGAACAGGACGTCGAAGACCAGAAAGAAAGCGATAATCGTGGCGAACAGGCGCGGCCAGCTCACTCTCATGCAATAGTGATAGAGATCCTGAAATACTTCCCTGGGGATGCCCTCACTGATCACGTCGCGCAAGCCCACGCGGATGCGCCGCGTGCCTCGCGGTCCCGCCGCGCTCGCCCGTCGCAGCGCGTCCGATGGGTCATTGCTCATGGCCATGAGTTCTCGTTCCGCGTTTGAGTGCGGGGAGCCACAGTTTATACAATTCGGCGCGACGGCGATCGATGGGAGAAATCAGTGAGCTTGAGAGCGTGGGCGGCCTTTGCAGCCTTGTGTGTGATCTGGGGGATCCCGTATTTCCTGATCAAGGTGGCCGTGGTCGAGGTTGCGCCGCTGCTCATCGCCTGGTCCCGCATGGTGCTCGCGACCGGTGTCCTGCTGCCGATTGCGTGGAAGCGGGGTGCGCTCGGATCCTTGCGCGGGCACGCGGCGGCGCTTTGCGCATTCGCCCTCGCCGAGTTTGCGATTCCGTTCGTCGCGATCTCCAGCGCCGAGCAGTGGATCAGCTCGTCCGTCACCGGCATCCTGATCGCCACTGTGCCGCTCTGGGTGGTGTTGCTGGCGCGCTCGTTCGGCGTTCACGAGCCGCTCGGCCCGCGCCGCATTATTGGTCTCGCCCTGGGCTTCATCGGCGTCGTCGCGCTTCTCGGTTTCGGGACGATCTCGGGCCCTCGGGGTTGGGCCGGCGTCGCGTGCATGCTGATCGCGGCGCTCGGCTACGCGGTGGGCCCCTTGATCATTCAACGTCACCTGCGCGGCCTCGATGCGGTCGGGCCGCTGGCGACGTGCTTGGGCGTATCGGCGGTGCTGCTCACGCTGCCGGCGATGCGAGTCTTGCCGGCGCACTGGCCGAGCGCCGCGGCGCTAGCGTCGCTGGTGGTGCTCGGCATCCTCTGCACGGCGATCGCCATGCTGCTCATGTTCTATCTGGTCAATCACGCGGGGGCATCGCGCGCGAGTCTCATCACTTACGTCAATCCCGCGGTCGCCTCGCTTCTCGGGATCGGCCTACTCGGTGAGCACTTGGGGGCCGGAGGCGCTGCGGCTTTCGGGATGATCCTCGCAGGATCCTGGCTCGCTTCGCGGGGCGCCGCGCAGCGGCTCGAGCCGCAGCTCGCCGCGGAGCGCTAGGCGAGGCCGCGCGGCTAGGATGCCTTTGCGAGCGCGCGGCTGAACGCCGCAATCGCCGCGAGCATCTCGTCTCTTACTTGCGCGTCAGTGCGTCCGCTGCGCACCGGCACGTGAAAGGAGTGATCGGCGCCCGCGAGCCACGTCAGCTGCGCGCGCTCGCCGAGAGTCTCGATCAGGGGCGTGAGATACGCGGGCGTCGCGAACTCGTCGCGGGAGCCTTGCAGGAACAACATGGGAACTTCGATGCGCTCAAGATGGGCGCCGCGGGCGGCCGAGGGCTGCTTCGGCGGATGCAGAGGGAATCCCAGGAACGCCAAGCCTTGGACGCCCGTGAGCGGATTGCTCGCTTGCGCCTGCGATGTCATGCGCCCGCCGAACGACTTCCCGCCCGCTAGAAGAGGAAGGGAGGGGGCGAGTCTTCCCGCCGCCTCGACGGCAGCGCGCACCGTGGCATGACAGAGGGGCGGCGGATCCGGTCGGCGGCTCCCGCGCGCCATGTACGGGAACTCGTAACGCAACGTCGCGATTCCGAGCGCCGCGAGGCCGCCTGCCATGTCCCCCAAGAATCCGTGATGCATGCCTGCGCCGGCTCCGTGAGCGAGCACGAAGAGCGCGTGCGCATGCGGCGCTCGCTGCAGGAGCGCCGGCACACGCGTCGAGCCATCGACGTCGATGGTCAGCGTTTCGGAATCGGAGAGTGCCACTCACAGAGTATGCGCGAGAGCATGCGGGTGGGCGAACGCGCGCCTACTTCATTTTCGTCGTGTTGGAATCGTCGTTCTTGCCGCGAGCCTTGGCGCGTTGCTCGGCTTGCTCGAGGTCCGCCTCCTCATCCGGCCGCACCTGAGGTCCCTTGCTGATCTTCGCGTTGCCTTGCGGCGAGTTGACGAACTTGCGCTCGGCCTTGTTGAACTCCTCCGCCGCCTCGGGATTTCCCTCGCCGTGATTCGTGCTCTTCTCTTTCATCGTTGCGCTCCTCGGTTTGTCAGGGAAGTTTTGGACATAAGCTTCCGTCGCCGTGCGGCGCATTGCGAGTCGCCGGCGGAGCCGAGTGATGTAGGTGATATCTGACCCCCAGCTGCTGTTTATACGGGTGACATAAGACGAATTCGTCGGGGTTGTCGTTATCGAGCGACGGCCATCACGGTTTCCTTGAACGCAGTTCGCCAATATCCTCGCTATCAGCTTCGGGAGCGCGTGGACCGCTTGATGGGCACACCAATCAATACCCCATTGACCAGCGAAATTTGGCATTTGACGATCGACGATTTGCTCGAGCCGGTTGCGGCTGCGCCCTGCCTCGGCGGTCCCGGCCCCTTCGTGATCAACCTGAGTGCATCGACGGCGCCCATCAGCGTGCCGATGAAAGCGGTTGCGGAGCATCCCGGCACCCACCTGTACCAGATTCAACGCACCGAGGAGCGGCGCGTGCGCTACCGCTTGAGGCTCGGTCCCTTCGAGACCGAAGCGCAGGCAGAAGCGTTGCTGCCGGTAGTGCGTGAGATCTATCCGAGCGCCTTCACCGCGAGCGCCGAGCCCGAGGATGTGCGCGCCATCGAGTCGATCACGACCAGGATCGAGGCTCAGCAACTCGCGCTGGTGAAGGCTGCCAACGCCAAGGCCGCGGCTGCGCCGCTCCCCAATGCCCCGCGCCATGGCGCCGCGCGCGTGGCCCCGCCCGAGCCGCCGCCCCCCGCGGTAGTCCCGGTCGACGGCGGAGCGCTGCCGGCGAGTCCGCCACCCGCCTGGTTGGCGCTGCGAACGCCGAGCGCGGAGCCCGAGGCCCATGCCGTCGAGCTCGATTTCCCGCCGCCCGTCGCCAAGCCGGCCGCGAGCGTCAAAGCTGCTCCCCGCGAGCGGGCAGGATCTGCCCCGGCGTTCGCACCGGCTCGATTCTCAGCGTCCGCTCGAGCGTTCGTACCCGACGCAGGGTTCGTATCTGCCCGAGGGATTACGTCCGCCTCGACCGCGCAGAAAGCTCCCATTCGCGCGCCTTCCCCGGTCTCACCGGCGCCGCGATCAGCCGCCACGGCCCTGACGCCTGCCACGGCCCTGACGCCCGCCACGGCCCTGACGCCCGCCACGGCCCTGACGCCCGCCGCCGCCGCGACCCCCGAGCCCGCGGTGGTTCCCCCGCCGGCCGAGTCATTGATTCCGGTGCTGTCCGACAGCATGGCCGTGCTCCGCCCCACGGCACCCGCGCGTGTGCCTACCTCGTCCATACCGGCCCTTAAAGTGTCCGCGCCGCCGGCCGCCGCCACACCTGTGCCCGCCGCCGCCCCGCCCGTGCCCGCCGCCGCCCCGCCCGTGCCCGCCGCCGCCGCGCCCGCTCCCGTTGCTGCAACGGCGGTGCCCACGCTGGCACAAACGGCAGCCGCCGCGGCTGTGTCGCCGGAAACACCCACGGAGGCATCGAGGACGGAGACCGGGCCGCGAACGCCGACCGAAAACAAGCTCGCGTCGACGCTGCGGCGAACCGAGATCCTGGGAACACAGCTCTCGAGCCTCGACACGACACAGACCCTGCGCCCGTTGACGCCTACGGAGCTGGAGGATGCGTCGGCGCTGCGTTGGTTCGTCATCCAGCTCTCGTGCTCCGAGGAAGCATTCGATCCGGACGCGCTCCCGTACCTCGATATCTTCACCGAGTATCGTCTGTATTCCGTCTCGGGTATGGAGCAGGGCAAGCCGGTGCATGTCCTACGTTTGGGCTTTTTCTCCGAGGAGTCGCACGCCAAGGCGGTGGCAGGGTACCTCGGATCGTTCTACGAGAATCCCGTCATCAAGCGCGTCAGTGCCGCCGAGCGCACGCGCTTCGCCCAGCACCGCGTCGAGGCGCGCAAGGACATCGGTGCGACCGGCAGGCATGCCGTCATCGAAATCACGGACCAGCGGGTGATTCGTCCCAAGCGGCCGGGCAAACCGGCGGGCGCTTCCGTGTCGCCGACTCCGCCGTTCGCCAGGGGCCGATAAGCGCCCGATCGCCTTCCTCGCTTCATTCCCCCGGGCCGGCATGCGCAAGGGTGCAGACTTCCGCGTAACGGAGGCGCAGAATTCCCCGACGATAGGAGCGACTCCGGCGGCGGGAAGGCCTGCCGCGAAGGAGCCAAGGAAGCACAACGGCTTTGGGGGGAACCATGAACAAGCTAATAGGGCGCAAGGCATTGGTCACGGGAGGGGCACGCGGCATCGGTCGCGCCATCGCGCGGGTGCTTGCCGCCGAGGGCGCGGATGTCGCAATCAATTTTCAATCGAGCGGAGCCGATGCGGAGGCCTTGGCCACCGAGTTGGGCAACGCAGGTCGTCACACGCTGCTCTTCAAGGGCAGCGTCGCGGAGCGCGAGACCTGGAACGGGATGATGGAGCAAATTCGCCAGGCGTGGGGCCGCCTGGATATCCTGGTGAACAACGCAGGTATCACGCGCGACAAGACGTTGCGCAAGATGACGGACGATGACTGGCTTTGCGTCCTCAACACCAATCTCAATGCTTGCTATTACGGGGTGACTGCGGCGATGCCGATGATGGTCGAGCAGAAGTACGGCCGCATCATCAACATCAGTTCCTTCGTCGGTCAGGCCGGCAACTTCGGGCAAGCCAACTACGCGGCGAGCAAGGGCGGCATCATCGCCTTCACCAAGACGGCAGCGATGGAGCTCGCGAAATATAACGTGACCTGCAATTCACTCGCGCCCGGCTTCACCGAGACCGGCATGCTCGCGAAGGTTCCCGAACAAGTGCAGGCGCAAATCCTAGCGCGCATCCCGATGGGACGATTTGCGACGCCCGATGAGATCGCGCGCGCGGTCCTGTTCTTGGCCGCGGACGGCGATTACGTCACGGGGCAGCAGATCAACGTGAACGGCGGCGTCTACATGTAGGCGTGGCGCGAGGTGCGCCGAGCTCTAGCGCGCCGCGAGCCAATCGGCGATCGCCGGCGGCACCTGGCGCTGTGCGCGTGCGCTTACGTACATGCCAATGTGACCCAAGTCGAGCTCGAGCGTGGTGAAGTCGCTGCTGCGGGTGAGGCCGCGCAGCGCCGCGGAAGAAGCGGGCGGCACCAGGTGATCCCGCGTGCCGATGAGGTTGAGAATCGGCAGCTCGAGGGTGGAGAGGTCGACGCTGCGCCCGCCGATTGCGAGTCCCCCGCGGACGAGTCGGTTCTGCTGATAGAACCACACCACGAATTCCCGAAAAGCGGCACCTGCCTGATCCGGACTGTCGTAGATCCAGCGTTCGATGCGCATGAAGTTCTCGATGCGCGCCCGATCGACCTCGCCGCGCAGCAGATCCACGTATTTCTGATGCGACAGGCGAAACGGCATGAGAGCGAGGAACAACTGGTTGAGCACATCGCCCGAGACGTTGGCTTGGCCTACCCAGGCTTCCACGTCGATCTTTCGCGCCCACTTCGACAACAGATCGGTGCTCGTGTGAAAGTCCACCGGTGTGACCATCGTGATCAGGTTGCGCACGCGCTCGGGATGCAGGGCCGCGAAGCACAGGCTGAACACCCCTCCCTGACAAACGCCGAGCAGGTTGAGCGCGTCGAGTCCCCTGGCTTTCAAGATCTCATCGACGCAGCCCGCGAGCTGGCCTTCCAGATAGTCCTCGAGGGTGGTGAAACGATCCGCGCCGTCGGGGTACCCCCAGTCGATCAGATACACGTCCAAGCCGCGCGACAGCAACCCGCGGATGAGCGAGCGCTCGGGCTCGAGGTCCATCATGTAAGGTCGGTTCACAAGCGCATAGACGATGAGCAACGGAACGGCGCTCGGAGTTGGGGAGATCGAGCGGTAGCGATACAAACGCACCTTTCCCGACCGCCACACTTCGTCCTTCTCGGAACACCCGGGTGCGCAATGCCTCGCGGCCGACAGAGCCGCGTACAAGCGGCTCGTCACCGCTTGCCTCTGCCGCGTAGCTTTTTCGCCGCGGTCTTGTGCGTCTTGGCCGCGGGACGGGCGGGTGTCTCGCGCTCGCGACGCGTTGCGCGTTGCTGCTCCTCGAGCGCGCGCACTCGCAGAGACAGGGTATTGATCTCACGGCGCGTCGGCCAATCGAGCCATTTGGCCCAATGCTCGATCGAGGCTGCGGACTCGTCGCGCCAGTCGCTCGCCGCTTTCAAAGCGTCCGCGAGCGTCGCGCCAAACGCTTCGCCATGTGCCATGCGAGCATAGGCCTCTTCGGCGCAATCGATCCAGGCATCGTATAAGCCGTAAAGTGCCTCGGCCGTCGGCGGCGCAGCCGGCGCGCCCAGGCGAGACACGAAGACTCGCGCCGCCTCGCCCAACGCGTCCGACCACAGGCGCTTGAGCCGGCGCTGTGCGTGATCTAGACGTCGCCACGCCGCGGCGGCGCGCTGCAGCCGCTCTTGCTGTTCGCGGGCCGGCCCGAGGGCAGGCGCCTCCTCGGCGGCCGCCGCAGAACCGCCGGATGCAGCCCCGCCCCACATCCCGTCGAGCGCACCGCCGAACTGATCGCGCAGAAAGTCGCCGAATGCCGCGGCCGCCGTTTGCGAATCCTCGCCGCTTTGATGGAACGCGCGCGCGGCCGCCGCGAATTGCTCGGCGTCGAAGAACGGCGCAAACGCCGCCGGCGATCGCCGGAATGTGCCGAGCGGGGAGGGATCGGCTGTCGGATTGAAGAGGGCAGCGAATGCCGCCCACTGACGCCAAGCATCAGCCGCCACGGAACACCGCCGCCTGTGCAATGCAAAAGACGCTGTGGCTCGATATCAATGGTGAGGAATACATGAGGTAAGCATCCTAATTATATGTTTTTATTGTGTGAAACTACGCACATGGGGACGGTGTCTCAATAGTGTGACGTCGTGAGTTGTGCGATGCCAAATGAAAGGCTTACCATGTCCTCGGAGTTGGAATCCCGCGCATGCAAGAACGGCTCATCCGAAAGTATTCTAACCGGCGTCTGTACGACACCACGGCGAGCCGACACGTAACGCTCGAGGATCTGCGGCAAGTCATCGTCTCCGGCGACCGGATCAAAGTGGTCGACGATAAGTCGGGCGAGGATCTGACCCGCTCCGTACTTTTGCAAATCATTGCCGAGCAAGAGCAGTTTGGCGTGCCCGTGCTGGGCTCCGAACTCCTTGAGATGATCATCCGCTTCTATGGCAGCCCGATGCAAGCACTGCTCACCCGTTACCTCGGCCAGGCGTTCGGGTCGATTTTGCGGCAACAGGAAGCCATGCAGTCGGAGATGGCCAAGGCTTTGCAGGCGCCCCTTGCGCCGTTGACCGAGCTCGCACGCCAGAACATGGAAATGTGGGAGCAAATGCAGTCGGCGACGCGCAGTGCCTTCACCGCCGCCACGGGCTCCCGCGCCGATTCCGACGCGAGCGATGATCGCGCGGCGGGTGCCTCCGGCACCGGTGAGGGCCCGGGCGGCGCGCCTCATGCCGCGGGCTCCGCCAAGAAACGTCACAAAGGTAAGTGATTCCTTAAAGGTAAGTGATTGCCATGGACATGCGTGAGAAGACGGTAGTGGTGACGGGAGGCGGACGGGGCATCGGTCGAGCGATCGCTTTGGACCTTGCCGAGCATGGCGCGAATCTCGCGCTGTTCGATCTGAACGAGGCGGATCTCGAAGAAACGGCGCAGCGCTGCGCTGCCAAGTCCGTGCAGGCGCGTGGTTATCGCGTGAACGTTGCCGACGAGGCGGCGGTGTCGGCTGCGATGAGCCGGGTGGTTTCCGAGTTCGGCCGACTGGATGGGCTCGTGAACAACGCCGGTATCGTCCGCGATGGACTGCTCGTCAAGGTGAAGGACGGCGCGGTCGTCGGGGAAATGAGCCTGGATCAGTGGAACGCCGTGATCGGCGTGAATCTGACCGGGGTGTTCCTCTGTGGGCGCGAGGCCGCCAAGCACATGATCGAGCTCGGCAACGGCGGGGTCATCGTCAATATCTCGAGTATTTCCCGAGTGGGCAATGCCGGTCAGAGCAACTACAGCGCGGCCAAGGCAGGCGTGGAATCGATGGCTGTGGTGTGGGCCAAGGAGCTCGCGCGCTACGGAATCCGCGCGGCCGCTGTCGCTCCCGGATTCACGCGCACCGATATTCTCTCCGCCATGCGTCCCGAGGTGCTCAACAAGCTCACTGCGCCGGTACCGTTGAAGCGCCTGGGACTCACCGAGGAGATTGCGCACGCCGTGCGTTTCATCTTCGAGAACGAATTCTTCACCGGGCGCTGCCTCGACGTGGACGGGGGCTTGCGTCTCTAGCTCGCGCCGTCTTGCTCGAGCTCCAGGGCCTGGCAGATCCGTCGCACCGTCAAGCGCACGCGCGTCACGGACGATGTGAGTAGGCCCTCCGTCGGGCGATACCATCCCGCGGCAGGGGCATCGTCAGCCGGACAGGGTAGGCCGAGCCGGCCCATCACCAGGCTCTCCACGGCTTCGGCTTCGTATTCATAGATCGTCGCGCATGCGGGTGGGACTTCCAATACATCCCGGTGCGCGAGCCAGTGCGTGAGCTCATGGACCAGCGCAAGGAGTTGCTGATGGGGGTCAAGCCCGGCGTGCAATGTAATGCAGTCTCTTGACAGGCCGCCGTGGATGGCGTCGGGGAGCGGCTCGCGCACCACGCAGCCCCCGCACCGCTCGACGTAGCATTCGAGCGAGCGGATGTGGCTCTGTATGACCGTCATCGCGCAGCCTGCAACAGCATGGGGCGGATCATGCGCCCGCGATCTTCGCCCGTCGACCTGCATTCGGGCCACCGCGAGCTTTTGGGGCATGGGGACTCGTGCATCGCAATATGAAGACGCTCATATCGGCCCATATGGGTAGATTAAAAGGTAACTAATACAAAGCGTTATTTTAAAATCGGCTTTACATAACCTTCCTAAATATTTCTCTTGCAGTGCATACAAATTGCGCTATAATGGCGCCCGTAACAAGGACCCATACCCAATCTAAGGAACCGCCATGACAGACACCACATTTGATCCCAAGACGATTTTCGAGACTTACAAGAATGCCTTTGCCCCTGCGCTAAAAGTGCAGCAGGAAGGCCTGAAGGCGATCGACCGAGTAGGCCGCTATCAGTACGCGGTCGCAGGCGATTACCTGGAATGGAGCCTGGCTCAGGCCAAGGCGGCCGTTGGCGCGCAGACGCCCGCGGAGTTCATCTCCAGGCAGGTCGAACTCACCACCGCCCTCAGCGAGAGGCTGCGCGCGCGTGCCCAAGAGTTCGTCAAGCTGGCCGCGGATTCGCAGTCCGGCGTGAGCGATGCGGTGAACGAGAGCGTGAACCGCGCCGCCGCTGAGACGAAGAAGAAGGTGGGCTAAGACTCAGCTCTTGAGTCTCTCGAGTGTGGGGCGCCGCAAGGCGCCCCATGCGTTTCTGGACTAAAATTATCCCTCATGAACGACCAGTCGAACGCCCCCGATAGTGTTGAGGCCCTGGGGCGCACGCTCCGGGAACAGCTCGCGACCGTCACCGGCGGTCTCGCGCCCGATGTGTATGTGAACGCGTGGTGGGATTGGTATCTGAACGTCGCGCAGAAGCCCGCCAGGCAAGCCGAGATCGTGGAAGATGCCCTGGCCAAGGCCATGGACAACTGGAATTTCGCGCTCAAGGCAAGTGCCGGAGAGCCCCTGGCGCCGGCGGGGGGCGACGCACGCTTCAAGGGCGAGGCCTGGTCGCAGTGGCCCTTCAACGTATTGGCGCATGGCTACCGGAACTACGCCGATTGGTGGCAGAAGGCCTGGTCGAGCGTGCCGGGCGTTGGAGCGGAGAGCGAGCGGCAGCTCGATTTCGTCGCACGCAACGCGCTCGAGACACTCTCTCCCGCGAATTATCTCCTCACCAATCCCGAGCTGCTCGATGCGACGCGGGCGGAAGCCGGTCAGAATCTGGTGCGAGGCTTCTCCAACTGGTTGGAAGACATCGAGCGCACTCTGGACGGCAAGGCAGCCGCCGGCACCGAGCAATTCGTCGTCGGCCGCGATGTCGCCGCGACCCCCGGCAAGGTCGTGATGCGCAACGATCTCGTGGAGCTGATCCAGTACTCGCCGCAGTCCCCGACGGTGCAGGCGGAGCCGGTGCTCATCGTTCCGGCGTGGATCATGAAGTACTACATTCTCGATCTCTCGCCGAGCAACTCCATGGCGCAGTATCTGGTCGCGCAAGGCCACACCGTCTTCATGGTCTCGTGGAAAAACCCCACGGCGAGCGATCGGGATCTGGGCATGGACGACTATCTGCGCCTCGGCATTCGCGAGGCGCTCGCGGCGGTCACGGCCATCGTTCCGCACCGCAAGGTCCACGCGGTCGGCTATTGCATCGGCGGAACGCTCCTGTCCATCGCCGCGGCCGCGCCAGGCGCGCAAGGCGACGAACGGCTCGCCAGCCTGACCCTGCTAGCGGCTCAGCAAGACTTCAGCGAGCCGGGCGAGCTGTCGCTGTTCATCAGCCCGAGCCAGCTGGACATGCTCGAGGCGGCGATGCGCCGGACCGGCGTTCTCAAAAGCGAGCAGATGGGAGCGGCGTTCTCCTTATTGCGCTCGCGCGACTTGCTATGGACGCCGGCGGTGAACAGCTACCTGCGGGGTAAGCGCGATGCGCCCAACGACCTCATGGCCTGGAATGCCGACGGCACGCGTATGCCGTGTCGCATGCATGCCGAATACTTGCGACGGCTCTATTTGAACAACGCGCTCGCGCGAGGGGAGTTCACCGCCGAGGGCCGCCCGGTGGACCTCGCCGCCATCCGCTTACCGATGTTCGTGGTGGGCACTGAAACCGATCACGTCGCACCGTGGAAGTCGGTGTACAAGGCGCGCGGGCTGACGCGGTCGCCGGACTACACATTCTTGCTGACCTCGGGCGGCCATAATGCCGGCATCGTGAGCGGCCCGGCTCACCCGCGCCGCCGCCATCGCGTCCGCACCTGGTTGAACGAGCACGACACGCTGACCCCCGAAGCCTGGGTCGAAGCGACGCCGTCTCAGGCGGGCTCGTGGTGGCCCGTCTGGGATCGCTGGCTGAGCGCGCACTCGAGCGAGGCCCGTCATGCGCCGCCCTGCATCGGATCGGCAGCCGCGGGGTACCCGCCGATTGCCGATGCCCCCGGGCAGTACGTGCTCGAGAAATAGCCCGAGGATCAGGACTTGACCACGCGGCGCTCGCCCGACGGGGGGAGCCTATTGTGCTCATCGATGAGCTGCTTCACGACGCCAGGATCCGCCAGCGTGGAAATGTCGCCGAGCTGATCGGACTCATCGGCCGCGATCTTGCGCAAAATGCGGCGCATGATCTTGCCGGAGCGGGTCTTCGGCAACCCCGGCGCCCATTGAACAACGTCCGGTGTGGCGATCGGACTGATTTCCTTGCGCACCCAGTCGCGCAGCTCCCGGCGCAACGCTTCGCTCGGCTCAGCACCGGAGATCAACGTCACGTAAACATAGATTCCCTGGCCCTTGATGTCGTGCGGAAAGCCCACCGCCGCGGCTTCGGCCACCTGCGCATGCGCCACCAGCGCGCTCTCGATTTCCGCGGTGCCCAGCCGGTGGCCCGCCACATTGAGCACATCGTCAACGCGGCCGGTGATCCAGTAGTAGCCGTCGGCGTCGCGGCGCGAGCCGTCTCCGGTGAAGTACTTGCCGGGAAACATCTTGAAATACGTATCGATGAATCTCTGATGATCGCCGTACACCGTGCGCATCTGTCCGGGCCAGCTGTCGAGCAGCACGAGATTCCCTTCGGCAGCTCCCTCGAGGGACCTGCCGTCGTTGTCGACGATGCCGGGCTGCACCCCAAAGAAAGGCAGCGTGGCGGAGCCCGGCTTCAAGTCGATGGCGCCAGGGAGCGGGCTGATCAGGATGCCGCCGGTCTCGGTTTGCCACCACGTGTCGACGATCGGGCAGCGGCCTTCGCCGACCACTCGGTGATACCACTCCCAAGCCTCCGGATTGATCGGCTCGCCGACCGAGCCGAGCAAACGCAGCGTCTTGCGGGAGGTCACCTCCACGGGTGTCGTTCCCTCGCGCATGAGCGAGCGAATGGCGGTGGGCGAGGAATAGAACAGCGTGACCCGATGCTTGTCCACCACCTGCCAGAATCGGCTGAAGTCGGGATAGTTCGGCACACCCTCGAAGAGGACCGTGGTCGCTCCGTTTGCGAGGGGACCGTAGACGACGTAGCTGTGGCCGGTGACCCAGCCCACGTCCGCCGTCCCCCAGTAGACGTCTTCCTCGCGCAGATCGAACACGGCTTCGTGGGTGAATGCGGCATACACGAGATAACCCCCGGTCGTATGCAGCACCCCCTTCGGTTTGCCGGTCGAGCCGGAGGTGTACAGAATGAACAGTGGATCCTCCGCGCCCATTTCCTCGGGCGCGCAGGCTGTCGGTTGACTCGGCACGAGGTCCGCATACCAGTGATCCCGGCCCGCGTTCATGGACACGGGCGTGCCCGTGCGCCGCACCACCAACACCTTCTTGACGCTCTGTGTGCCCTCGTGGGTGAGCGCCTCATCGACGCAGGCCTTGAGCGCGATGTGCTTGCCGCCGCGCAGCCCTTCGTCCGCCGTGATGACGAGCGTCGAGGCGCAATCCGCGATGCGCCCGGAGAGCGCTTCGGCGGAGAACCCGGCGAACACTACGGAGTGCACGGCACCGAGCCGCGCACAGGCGAGCATGGCGATGGCAATCTCGGGAATCATCGGCAGATAGATGGTGATGCGGTCGCCCTTGCGCACCCCGAGCGTCTTCAAGGCATTCGCGCATTGACACACGCGCTGGTGCAGCTCGCGATAGGTCAAGCGCTCGGAACGCTGCGGATCGTCCGATTCCCAGATGATGGCGGTCTTGTCGCCGCGTGTCTCGAGGTGACGATCCAGGCAGTTCGCTGCCACGTTGAGGGTACCGTCGTAGAACCAGCGGATGCGGAAGTCCTGCGCGGCAAAGCTGACGTCCTTGACCCGGCTGAACGGCTTGATCCAATCGATGCGCCGTCCGATGTTCGCCCAGAATTCGTGCGGCGAGCGGATCGATTCGGCATACATTCGGCCGTAGTCGGCTCGCTTGACTCGTGCGGTATCCGTAAATTCTTGCGGAACCGGATATAGACTCTGGTGCATGGTGGCCTCTCGCGTTGGCTCGTCGATGCAGACGAGGCGTTGTGACGGTGGCTCTCGATCCCCCACCGGTAGTTTAGCGTAGACTCCGATCCCGCATACAATCGCGTCCGGGGACGCAGCGAGAAGTTCGCATGACGGAGCCTGATTTCGACACTCTGCGCCGGGAATTTCCCGTGCTGGCGCGCAAGACCTACCTCAACAGCGGCTCGTACTGCGCGCTCGCCAACGAGGTCAGAGCCGCGTTCGAGGCGTACCTGGAGGACCGTCTTCTGGTGGGGGCAAACTGGGACCTCTGGATAGCCAAGAACGAATCGGTACGCGCGCTGACCGCATCGCTCTTGCGCGCGTTGCCGGACGAGATCGCGGTCACGGCCTCCGTCTCGGCGGGCCTCAATTCCCTGGCCAGCGCCCTCGACTTCTCCGGCCCGCGCAACAAAGTCATCGTGAGCGACTTCGAGTTCCCCACCAATGCCCAGATCTGGCACGCGCAGGAGCCCCGCGGTGCACGCGTCGTGCATGTGCCGCGAGCCGCCGACGGCTACATTCCCCTCGAGATGTTCGAGCGGGCGATCGACGAGAGCACGCAGCTCGTCGCGATCACCCACGTTTGCTTCCTCAACGGCGCGAAGCTCGACATCCCCGGCATCGTGCGGCTCGCGCATGCGAAGGGCGCCCGCGTCCTGGTCGATTGCTATCAATCGGTCGGCTCCGTGGACATCGACGTGAAGGCCTGGGATACGGACTTTGCGGTGGGCGGAATGCTCAAGTATCTCCTCGGAACCGCGGGCATCGCGTTTTTGTATGTGCGCGGTGCGCTGGTGCCCTCGCTCCTCCCGACGAATAGCGGCTGGTTCGCGCAGGCACAGATCGCGGCCATGGACATCACGGCCAACCATCCTGCGCCCAATGCCCGCCGCTTCGAAGCCGGAACGCCTGCCGTGGTCAATTGCTATGCCGCCGAAGCGGGGCTGCGGCTGCTCCTGCGCGTCGGCACGCCCGCCATCGAGCAGCGCATCGCCGCGCTCACTCGCCGCTGCATGCTGCACCTCGCGCAGATCGGCTGGCCGAGCGTCACACCGACGCCCAACGAGCGCCGCGGCGCCACGGTCGCGCTGCCGTCCCGGGACAGCGGACGCTTGACGGCGGAGCTCATGAAGCGCGACATCGTCACGTCTCATCGGGACGCCAATGTACGGGCGAGCTTTCACTTCTACAACAACGAAGATGACGTCGATGCGTTCGTGGCTGCCGCAAATAGCCTGCGCGACACATTTGCCCCGCGGGAGCAAGCGCGCGCCTGACGGGGGGCGATCACGACGAACGCGGGAGCATCAAGGTGGAAATTCGCGTATTACGCGCAGCCGAGGTCCGCAGTCTTCTGTCGATGAAGGACTGCATCGAGCTCATGCGGCGGACCATGATCGCGCTCTCCGCAGGGCACACGGTGGTGCCGCTGCGTTCGATCATGGCGATGCCCGCGGGACGCGGGATGCTCGGCAACATGCCCGGATATCTCGCCGACCCCGAATGCTTCGGCGTAAAGCTCGTGAGCCTCGTGCCGCGCAACGAGCCTCCCCAATATTCATCCCATCTCGGTCTGGTCCTGCTCTTCGAGTCCGAGCACGGCTGCCCCGTGGCCATCGTCGATGCCGCCGAGATCACCGCCATCCGCACGGCCGCCGCGAGCGGGCTCGCGACGCGGCTGCTGGCTCGCCCCGACGCCGGGGATCTCGCCATCCTCGGCGCCGGCGAACAGGCGCGCAGCCATCTCGAGGCCATGCTGACGGTGAGACCTCTGCGGCGCATCCGCGTATGGGCGCGCGACCACGGCAAGGCCGCAGCCTACGCGCGATCCGAGGGCGCGCGGCACGGCGTTGAAATCGAGATTTCGGGCAGCGTGCTCGAGGCCGTCGACGGCGCAGACATCATCTGCACGCTCACCAAGGCGCTCGAACCGATTCTGTTCGGCGATTGGATCTCGAGCGGTGCGCACCTCAATGTGGTCGGATCGAGCGTCGCCTCGGCGGCCGAGATCGATACGGCTGCGGTGGTGCAATCGCGCTTCTTCGTTGACTGCCGCAATTCCACGGTGAACGAGGGCGGGGAGTACCTGCGGGCGCTGAAGTGCGGCGCCATCACGGCCGCTCACATCGCGGGCGAGATCGGCGAGGTCGCGAGCGCCACGAAGCCGGGGCGCACCTCGCGAGATGAGGTGACGCTATACAAATCGCTCGGGGTCGCGCCTCAAGATCTCGCCTCCGCGCACTATGTGCTCGACAGGGCACGGGCCGCCGGTATTGGACAACTCATCGAGCTATAGGGAGCGACATGGCCATCCACGCACAGACTCTATCGACCCTCATCGACGGTATCCTGCGCGGCGGTATCCGCGTGGTCGATTTGACCGTGCCGCTCGATGCCGCCACGCAAACGATTCGACTTCCGCCGCAGTTCGCTCCCTCGAGGCCATTCTCGCTCGAAGAAATCTCGCGCTACGACGAGCGCGGTCCCGCTTGGTACTGGAACAACATCAGCTGCGGTGAGCATACCGGCACCCACTTCGATGCGCCCGTTCACTGGGTGACCGGCAAGGACTATCCGGACAACGCGACGCACAACATTCCGGTGGAGCGCTTCATCGGTCCCGCTTGCGTGATCGACGTGTCCGAAGAGGTGCGAGCCAGCGCGGATTTCCTCCTGACGCAGCCGCTGGTGGAGGAGTGGGAGCGCAAGTACGGCCGGATCCCGAGCCGCGCCTGGGTGCTCATACGCACCGACTGGTCCAAGCGCGCGGGCGAGGGGTTCCTGAACATCGGCGCCGATGGTCCGCATACGCCCGGCTTTCACGCCGAGTGCGTGCCGTTTCTCGCGCGCGAGCGCGACATCCTGGGGGTCGGCGTGGAGACCGTGGGAACCGATGCGGGCCAAGCGGCGACCTTCAATCCGATGTTTCCCTGCCATACCATCATGCACGGCGCCAATCGCTTTGGGCTCGCGAGCTTGACCAACCTCGACCAGCTGCCGCCAAGCGGAGCGGTGGTCATTGCTCCGCCGCTCAAGATCGTGAACGGATCGGGAAGCCCGTTGCGGGTTCTGGCGCTGGTTCCGGCGTAGCTCCGTGGGTCCCAACCTACAGCTCTCGCGGATTGCAGGCGGCGACCAGGAATCCCTCATCGCAGCCCGGTTCTCGCTGGCCAATCGCGTGGGCGAGGGCATGGCGCCCGAACGGGCCCGGTCGGTCGGCGTCCTTTCGATTGACTGCTATCAATGCTAGCATCTGGACTGTCAAAGCGGTAGAACTACAAGATTTGACGACAGAGGAGGCTTCAGTGGCACAACTCATCGTACGTGACCTGTCGGAAGATCTGGTCAAGGCGCTCAAACAGCGGGCTGCGAAACGCAATCGCAGCACGGAGCAGGAGCATCGCGAAATCCTCAAATCGGTCCTGCGGTGTCCAAAGCGGCGACACTTGGCGGACGTTCTCGCGGCGATTCCCAATGTCGGCGAGGACGGTGATTTCGGACGCGACCAGACCGACAAACGGGGTTGATATGTACCTGGTTGATACGGATGTCATCAGTGAGATCCGTAAAGGCGACAAGGCCGACCCCGGCGTCCGGGCTTTTTTCGCGGACACGAGTCGTGAGTCAGTCGATCTTTATATGTCGGTCGTCACGATCGGAGAGCTACGGCAGGGCGTGGAGCGCATCCGGCATCGAGGGGATGACGCGCAGGCAAAGCGTCTCGGCCGCTGGCTCCAACAGGTGACGACGATCTATACCGAGTCGATTTTGCCCTTCGACGAAGAGATGGCACACGTCTGGGGGCGACTGCGGGTACCAAATCCTGAGAATCCGCTCGACAAGCAAATTGCGGCCACGGCGCTCATTCATGACCTCACGGTGGTGACCCGGAATACGGATCACTTTGCGCCGACTGGCGCGCGGCTACTCAATCCATTTGCGTAGTCGGGCTGCGCTCATTCGTCAAAACGACGACTCTTGCATCGGGATCTGTCAAAACAGCGCTCGCGAAGCGAGTCCCGCGCGTCCATCGCAACGTGATCCAGCTGCCGACGTCGAACGAAGCGTTCCTCACGTGGGTCTCCGCTCGCGGCGTTGCCGGCGAGGGGACTTTTTGGGCGCGCGCGCGCGCCGAGTGGGGGGCTTTGGCGTTCGAACCAACCGCCGGGCGCGAGTGGATTTCGCAGCCGCCTTCGCCTTGAGCCCATCGAGTTCCGCCTGAAGCGTCGCGAGGCGTCGTTCGGCGGAGGCGGCGTTGGCTTGTTCCTTTCGAAGGACTACCGTCAGCGTGCGCACTTGTGCCTCGAGTTCGGCATGGTCCTTCTCACGACTGCGAAGCCGCTCCTCGAGCTCGGCCTCACGAAGGGTGAGCACGTGTGAGCGTACCTCGAGGTCGACCTTGTCGCGGTCGTTCTGATGGTTGGCGGAGTTCGCCTGCTGGCGCGCGCGGGCGCGTGCTTCCGAGAGCGTCTGCAGCCAGAGCGCCTCTGCGACATGCGCAAGGGCACTCGGTATGCGCTCGAAAGCCGCCGGGCCCTCGGCAATGCGGCTACTGAAGGAGCGCCACCAGGCATCCAAGAGCGGTGCAACGGTGGCATTGGATCCGCCGGTGCGCTCGCGGACGGCCGCGACTGTGGGGCGCTTGCCTTCGCGCAGGAGTGTTTCGGCTGCGCGAACGACCTCGACCTCGGTGAGACCCGGGCGTCCAGGACCTCGTCCGTAGCCTTGTTTGCGGCCTTCCGGCGTCGATACCACGAGCTTGCTCACTTCTGATTAATGAACAAAATTGTACATTACGTTATATACGAATAATAGCCATTATTACTATCGATAATTGAACTGTATCGTATAGTTGCAGCAGAATAAGCTAGACGGTAAGCTAGATGTCTATTGTCGGTGGAGGAAACGCGGAATGCGAAAGGTTGGTGCATTTGAAGCGAAAAACACCTTGGGTACGTTGCTCGATCGCGTTGAAAGGGGCGAGGAAGTGACCATCACTCGGCGCGGTAAAGAGGTGGCGCGCCTGGTTCCCGCGCACTCGGGCATTGATCGGGCGAGGGCAGAGAAGGCCGCTCGCGGGCTGATCGAAGTGAGCCGGGGTCTGACGCTCGGAGAGGGTGTGTCCATCAAGGAACTCGTCAACGAAGGGCGGCGGTGAGCTTTGTCTTAGACAGCTCCGTTGCGCTCGCCTGGTGCTTCGAGGACGAACAGACCGAGGACACGCAGGCGCTGTTACAGAGGGTCATAGACGCAGGTGCGGTGGTACCGGTGCTCTGGCCGCTCGAGGTGTTGAATGCGCTTGCCATGGCGGAGCGCCGCAAGCGAGTGAATCGCGATACGCGCTGCCGCCTCGCGGGACTGCTGCGGGATTTGCCCATCGAGCTCAACCTGGAAAGTGCGATGGCGGCGTGGGACGACACGGCTCAACTGGCGGAACGTCACCAGCTCACACTGTATGACGCGTCATATCTCGAGCTCGCGCGACGGCTAAAGGTGCCTTTGGGCACGCTCGATGGAAAGCTTCGGAACGCCGCGCGCGCGAATCACGTGCCGTTAGTTGGGAAAGAGCAACGTAAACAGTGATTGCCCGCATTCTGAAATTCGAGCGCCGAATGCGCTAGACATATCGAATTCCACCAATGAGTGGAGCAGAATTTAATCATAGATTTGCCGTAGGGAATTCAAACAACAATCCTAAGGGAGGCTGCCATGCTCACCGCTGCAGCGATAGGGGATCTCAGACAGCGGCTTTGTGGCGCGCTTCTCGCGCCCGCTGACGCCGATTACGACACCGCACGCAAAGTCTGGAACGGGATGATCGATAAACGGCCGGCGCTGGTTGCTCGATGCGCCGGGACAACGGATGTCGTGGCGTGCATCAATTTCGCCCGTGACCACGGGCTACTGATTTCCATTCGGGGCGGTGGCCACAATTTCGCCGGCAAGGCGGTCTGCGACGGCGGTCTGATGATTGATCTGTCGCCCATGAAAGGCATCAACGTCGACCCGACGCGACGAATTGCGCGCGCTCAGACCGGCCTCAAACTCGGTGAGTTCGATCGCACAACACAGAAATTCGGGCTCGCTACACCGCTCGGAGTGGCCACTACGACCGGAATCGGTGGCCTCACGCTCGGCGGCGGTTATGGCTGGTTGGCCGGCAAGTATGGCCTTGCCTGCGACAACGTGACGTGGATCGAGATCGTAACGGCCGAGGGCAAGATTCTGGAATGCAGTGCGGAGCAGAATGCGGACCTATTCTGGGGACTGCGCGGTGCCGGCGCGAACCTCGGCGTCGCGACCCAAATCGAGTACCGGTTGCACCCGGTGACAGCCGTGTATGGCGGACCCCTGTTCCATCCCCTGAGTGCGGAGGCGATGCGCTTCTACGATGAGTTCTCGAGCAACACTCCCGACGAGTTGACCACGCTCGGAGCCGCGACGACGGGTCCCGATGGAAAGCCCGCATTCGTAACGACGGTTTGCTACTGCGGATCGCCGGAGGAAGGCGAAAAGCTCATCAAACCACTGAGAAGTTTTGCTCCAGCCGTGGTCGATATGATCCAGCGGCGACCGTACCTCGAGATGCAGTCTCTTTTCGACGCCGATCTTCCGCCCGGACGACGCTACTACAACAAAACGCACAGTCTCCGTCAGTTCAACGATGGTGCGATTAACACGGTTCTGAGGTTCACCGCGACAATGTCCCCGTACCCGTCGATGATCGGCTTTCAGCAGCTGCACGGCGCGGCGAGTCGGGTTGCCGCGAAGGCGACCGCATTCCCGCATCGCGACCCGCACCACGTCGTGTGGATCAGTCCTGTGCAAGACGACGCCGCCAACGACGATGCGATGGTCCGGTGGACGCGGGCGTGCTGGGAAGCAATGAAGCCCTACGTGGACCAAGCCGTGTACGTAAATGCCTTGGACGACGCCGCGGAAGAAGGCGAGCTTCGGGTGCGACAGGCTTATGGTACGAACTATGAGCGCTTGAAGACACTAAAACAGAAGTACGACCCGACGAATTTGTTCCGACAAAATTCCAATATCAAACCCGGTTAGCGGAGTGGCGATGCATGGCGAAATTACCCGCTCGTACTGCAAAGGTAAGTCGGTGGACATGCCGCCGAGGCATTGAGCAGGTGAATCACCGCGCAAATAAGGAGTTTTCAATGAGACGCATTCTCTGCACCACGGTCATTGCACTGGCGACGTTCGTTACGACTGCCACGTACGCAGATTCGAATGCGGCGGGACCCAGGGGAAGTGATGCGAAGAACGCCATTGAGGAATCGAACGCGAGATTTGCAAAAGCAGCCGCTAACAATGACGCTTCAGCAATGGCAGCCGGCTATGCCGCAGACGCATGGCTGCTGCCTCCCGGCAGTGACATCATCAAAGGCCGCCAGGGAATCCGGGAATTTTTCAAGTCCGTCACGGCTGGCGAGGTGCTTAACACGATTGCTCAGAGAACGGTGGAAGTCGAAAAAAGCGGCAACACCGCCTATGAAGTAGGAACATTTTCGTGGATCGTCCAGCCGAAGGGCAAGATGGCGGCGACGACCGTAGGAAAATATATTGTTGTCTGGAAGCGTGAGGCCGACGGCACTTGGAAGGCCTATCGCGACGCCTGGAACACAAGCCGAGCCTCCGAGTGAACCGAGCGGGAGCGCGCGGGCGAGGAACAGCGTGCCGGCGACGGCCGGCACGTCGTTTGCACGACGTTGCGCGCCGCCAGTGCTCGCGGGTTGGTAATTGGCGTCATGCCCCGTATCGAGGAACGACCGCTAAGCGGCGACCATTTCGGCGCTGTCACGGACAGGAATAAGCCGGGAAGCGCTTGGGGCGTACGCGTTGATGAAGCGGTGGAATGACAAGGCAGACGGCTATGACACAAAGCGCGTTAGGCAAAATTGTTGCGAAGAACTCGAGCAGGTCTCGCTCTCTTTCCTACAGCTTATCGCGGCACACTACGGATAAAAATGACAGCCTATATCTGGCATAAAGGCGCTTGTGCGCGCACACATTGCGCCGCGTCATCTATAGGGGTCTAGAATGTCAAACGACAGCGAAAATCCAAAGAATATGAGCCAGCGTGGCAACACGGGACAGAAAAACGCCAATCGCCCAAACGACACCGCGCGGCGCGCCGGTCAAGAGTCACAGGATGCGCTCCGGCACCAACAAGACGCAGCGCATCACAAGGGCCATAAAACGCCGCAGCGAGAAACTTCCGATAGCGAGAATGACCAACTATCACAAAACACATCGCGCAACCACAGCGACGGCATGTAGGAGAGCCGTTCGGCGCCCAACCCTCGCGATCACAACCCCGCGAATTTAATTTTGGAGCGGATGATGGACCTAAAGGCGATCCGTGACCACTTGCGCTTGGCTCGCGCTACGCTTGGCCCAGAGCATCCGCTCTCGGCTCGCATCGAGATGGTGGAACGGAAATTGACGCCGGGCGATGCGCTATGGCGAGACGACGCCGTCAGCGCGGAAAGGGATCTACTGGCAATATCAACGGAACTGGAACAGTTGCCTAGGGTGGGGTCGCCTGACGTTGCGAATGAGGCAATTGAGCACGTGGCAGATGCGATAGAGCTGCTCTAGGGCATCAAGCGCCCGTCATTTTGTGGATAACCACCACGATCGTTTTGATTACACGGAACCACCAGGAGGGCGGTGTGACCCCCTCCGCATGGTCACGGTGTCCCGCGACGATCGTGCAGGGTAAGCGGTGCTTTAAGGGACCACTGTTAGACAGACGTACCCCGATTCGGCGCCAAGGCAGACGGCGCCTACAGCCAATGCGCGCGTATCTTCTGTCACTCAATATTTTGGGCGGGGCAGACGGCGATGCCGGTATATCGCGGTCGTATTGCACTAGAAAGAATAGTTGTTAGGCACCTGTAGGGGGCCGCAGAGAGGGGAACTCTCACATGCCGTCGAGCTGACCCTCGGCGAACAGGTCTTCAAGATTCATGAGCGCCAGCATCTGCTGGTAACGCATCTCGATGAGTTCCAGGCCCTCGTCGGTAAACTCACGGGGTTCCGTCAACGTCAACAGGGTGGAAATCTCCTGGGGTCGAAGTTCCCGACGATCTTGCGCAGATTCAGAATCCGCGTGTTTGGCGTGCGTTTCCATGCATCCCGGTAGCGATTCCATCGTCAACGTCCTATGTCATCTGTTGGCTACGCTCACATCCTGGAGTCCATCGTGACCCAGATTGTCCTTGTGTCCTAGTTGTCGCGTGCCGCCGACAAAGGGCGGCATGTGAGACCATGGAGGCAATCTCGCCAATCTGATCAAAGCAATTTCGATATCTGCTCAAACTCGATGCGCTCGGGGCATGGTCATCGATCCGTAAATCTACACGCGACCCCCTCATCCGCGTCCTGGCATGGCTTTTTCTGCCCGAAAGGGGCGACATCGGCATTCATCCGCGGGGGGCGTTAGCGCGGGAAGAATCCGCCTAACCATCGCGTTGGCGATCGCGCAGTAGCTCCTCATACTCGTGTGGCTGATCGCGTTGGAGTCGGTCGAGAGCTTTATTGGCAGCACTCAGGGCGGATGGCTGGGCTTCCTCCTTGATCGCTTTGATACGCTGTACTGCGTTCTCGAGACTCTGCAGCGTTTCTTCGGGAATGGGCTGCTTGTTTGCAAGAGCGAGCACGATCGCGTTGAGCCAACCGAGCTGTGTGCCGTAACTCGCTACCTCCGTCACTACTCGATCTTCGATAGCCGGATCCCCGGCATAGTTTACGGTGAGAGACGGCGAGAACCACGGTGCTGTGATGCGTTGGTTGACGGCACCAGAAAGGGGTAAGCGAAACATCCAGAACGGATCAAAGCTAGGGGAACCATTCGACATATCAGCCTCCCGACGCGAGCGTCGCAAGTAGGTCAGGCCATCACGGGAATCCAACCGATCTTACGACATAAGCTTTCAGACTGTCCCTTATGACGTAAACCGAAAGGCTACGACTTGCTCGGAGGCGTCAATGGCAAGTGTGATAGTCGGAAGGCCACTGGCGGTACTTGCACGTTGTGATAACGCGCCGCAGCATGGTTTCTGAGCCGATTCCAGGCATGATCAGGAACCTCGGAAAAGGATCTCCGACCATGCGCCACTGGCACCGGCAATTTTTGGGCGCACGCAGGTGCCACCCATCTTGAGCGCCCTCACGATCACCGAGTTTCTTCACGTTGGATGGCGATACGGGCGTGCTGTCTCGATATGGGAGATGCGGCCAGGCAGCGCGCTGCAGATCGGCTTTCTCAAGATGTGTGGTTGGGCCGCTCGACAAATTGCAATGAGTGCCTCAGCTCGCCTCGGAAACTACTGCTTGCTCAGGGGGCATCGTCGAGTTCTAGCAGCGATCCGCGTGCCAATTGCAGCTCGTGCTCGTACACGTGGGCGACAGGCTTGCCCTTGACGGCGGGTGCTCGCCGCCCAGTCAGTCGCGACTACGAATCCGTCAACTCAATTTCGATATAGGCACGTCGACGGATTCTCCCGGTCACGGTGGCCATGACATCAGTGAGACGCATCAGTAAGCCATATTTGCGCCGCAACGCCCGTCGCACCTCTGCGATTAATGCCGGATCCACGACTATTCGGGCGTGGGCTTCAATCCAAGCACTCCGAACTTTGCCACGGACGTCGCATGCTGCGAGCCGCACTCGCGACGTCGCGCGAATTCTCTTAACCTTGCCGGCATCGCCTGCACTGAACACGTAATAACGCCCGGCCACCTTGGCAATCCATACGGGCGTGTTCACTTCGACGCCATTTTGGCGGTATGTGGCTAGGCTCACATATTTCTCGGTGGCGGGATCGAAACAGAGAGAATTCATAATTGCCCGTTGTGTGGTCGGGTGACTTGACGAGCAAAAATTGCGTACGTACGGCTGCGATGATCCGGATTATCCGCGTTCGGACATCACTGTGGAAGGCACGTGGCAGTGCAAAAGAATTAGGCGCGAGGTCGAGTGCGAGTCGAGTAGCCGCACACAGTCGGTTGTGGTTACCGCGGCGAGGGGTGGTTGAGGGTCGAGGGCGGTCTCCTAGCCGCCAGAGGCGGCGGGCAGGATTTCAGCTGTTCAACCTCGTTACAAGCGCTTTCACGAAGCGGTCGTTGGTTGTCAACGGTGCTAATCTACATTGGACCAAAGATCCACCTGCACGGCAAGGAACACACGAAAACTGTGACAGCACCCGACGGCGGAGAGTTATTTACAAGGCGGCTGTATCTGCGTCGCCCCGTTGAAGCCGATGCTTCGGCCATTATCGCCATCGCAGGTGATTGGGAGGTGGCGCGAAGACTTGCCCGCGTGCCGCATCCTTATACGCAAGAGGATTTTCGTGTCTTCACAGAGCGCGTCGTTCCGAACGAGCCAACGTGGGCCATCGTTGTGCGACGGAGCGATGAGCTGGTCGGAGTCATTGGTTTGGCTCCTCTCGGCGAAGGCCGAAGCGCGGAGCTCGGGTACTATGTGGGCCGTCCCCACTGGAATCAGGGGCTGGCGACCGAAGCTGCTCAGGCCATCGTGCGTATGGGTTTTGAGACAATGGGGTACGCCAAGCTCACGTCGCGATATCACGCCGATAACCCGGCGTCAGGTCGAGTGCTGGCAAAGCTCGGCTTCAAGCCCGTTGGTCTTTCGAATCACCCGTGCCTCGCCGAGGGGAAGGATAAGCCCTCGATCGAGGTTGAACTTATGGCCTGAAGGTTGCCAGCATTGCGAAACGTTCTGGTCGCTTGGAAAGTAGCTCGGGCGCGCCTGCTTGCGGTCAAGCCGACTCCGGCTGCCTCAGCTAACGATATCGCCTCCTTCGTTCTCCGCCCAGGACGGAGCCGCTCCGCCGTCGATAATCGGCCCTTCTTGCGGTGCCTGAATGGGCTCGGCGTGTGCCTCTCGAGAGTGGAGCAGTTCGAAGAATCGGTCGATATACTCGCCCGCGTGAGGTTGGAATCCGCGTCGCATTCGGTGTGAGCATGACCAACACGATTCGTGCAGTTCGTGGCGATATTACGACGCTGGCCGTCGATGCTGTGGTCAACGCGGCGAATACCACGCTCTTGGGCGGCGGGGGAGTGGACGGCGCCATTCATTACGCGGCAGGGCCTGCGCTACTCGAGGAATGCCGGCGCCTAGGAGGCTGCCCGACTGGGGAGGCTCGCATTACCAGAGGCTATCGCTTGCCCGCGCACTGGATCATTCATACCGTGGGTCCGGTGTGGAAAGGAGGTGAGCGGGGCGAGGCTGAGCTTCTGACTTCGTGCTATGAGAGCTCGCTGAAGCGAGCGGCCGAGCATGACATTAGGTCGGTCGCTTTTCCCGCCATCAGCACGGGTGCCTACGGCTATCCGCTGAAACTGGCGACCGCCATCGCTATCAATTCGGTTCGTCGGTTCACGAGCCAGAGCGCCGCGTTCGATGAAGTGGTCTTCTGCTGCTATTCGGGCGAGGATTTAGCTATGTATACGCGATTACTGCGTGCACCTGGTGCGTGATGGGAGGTCGGTAGACGGATCGGGGGCGAGTCGGTTGTCGTCGTGGAATCGGTCTAAAGTTCGGGGCGCCATAAATTCTTGATTAAACGCTGTCTAAGTCATCGACCATGACAAAATACGCTATTCACCAAGCCATCGTGAGCGATGCTGCCACTATCGCTCGCCACCGTGTCAGCATGTTTCGCGATATGGGTCAGGTGCCCACGGATGCGCTTGCGGCCGAATTACTGGAAAGATCAACCTTCGCGCTTGACGCGTTGCTGCGTGAGGGCTCCTATGTTGGTTGGCTTGCAGTCAACGACGGCGGTCGAGTTCTCGCCGGCGTCGGCGCGCACGTTAAGCCGCAGCTGCCACGTATCTCGCATGACGGCGTCGTGGTTGTTACTGCCGCGGTTCCGTTGGTAGTGAACGTCTATACTGAACCTGAATTGCGCGAGCAGGGAATTGCACGAGCGCTGATGGAAATGCTGATGAAGTGGGCGGCATCTCGCGGTTTCGACCGCGTGCTCCTGCACGCCTCTGAATTTGGCCGCCCTCTATATCACTCACTCGGCTTCGTGCCATCGAATGAGATGCGGTGGTCACCGAAGCGGGAAGATCAGGTCTAAAATAAATGGGGAATAGAAAACGGCTCGTCATATCCGCTGATTGTGCTCGGCCGCGCGTTCGAGCTCGATTCGTCGATAGATTTCTTCTCGATGAACGCCGACCTCGCGAGGCGCATCGACGCCGACGCGAGCCTGGTTGCCGTGCACGCTGAGGATGATGAGGGTGATATTCGGGCCGATCATGATTTTTTCGCCGATGCGGCGCGTCATGACTAACATTGTGTGCCTCCTTGCCTCTATGCCCTTCGGCGGCTATACCGGACGCGAAGGAACGGAATTCGAGGTTTGGTGGGATCCAACTTGAGCAATCTATGGCTGGAAATACCGCTATGAGGGCCACATGTCGATGCCCGTCAATCCGGCGGGCCCTGACGTTGGATCAAGATGGGTAATGTTTTGCATATTTTTGTGGCGCCGAGCCGTGGGGCTCCGATGGAGCCGCGAGACACGGTTACGGCAATCGCGGATACCGGGCTCGTGGGCGACCGATATGCAATTTCGGCCATTCGTCGCGGGCCTGACTATCAGCTTACTTTAATAGAGATCGAGAATATCGAGGCGTTCGCGCGATCGGTGAACCGGCCGTTTACACCTGACAAGCCGCGTCGAAATCTGGTGACTCAGGGCGTTGCGCTCAATGATCTGTGCGGGAGGCAATTTCGGGTGGGTGAGGTAGTGCTCGAGGGTATCGAGTTATGTGAGCCTTGCTCGCTATTTGCGAAGAGAGCCGGTCGGGAGGTGCTCAAGCATTTCCTCCACCGGGGTGGGCTCAGGACACGCATCGCCGAGGGCGGGGAGATTCGGGTGGGGGATGCGATAACTCCTACCGACAATCCTACGGCGTGACGTGCCAGTCCGCACCGGCCGCCCGCGCATTCGGAAGCTGACGGAGCGTTAGTCCGGCGCCATTCCCTTTTCGTTGAGCTCCTTGATGGCATTGGGGCTTTTGGACAGATGCGCCAATCCCATACCGCGCAACACATTTGGAGCCTTTGAGAATTGGACATTGTCGTACGCGACGATCTCGACGCGGTCGATGAAGGCCATGTCCTTGCCTTTGCTGCGCAGCTTGAATTCGAATAGCCGGCCGTAGAATGCCAAAGCTTCGTCGATGTCGCCGACTTCAATCGCGACGTGATTGAAGCCGACGAGGCGCGCCATTTTGGATTGAGGCATAGGCACTCCGACGCAGCGGTTTTGGTTGATCAGTATAAAGCATTGAATTTGCAAATCTAACCTAGGAGACCGGCTATATGTCGCGCCGCGATCGTGAACGCGGTACCGTCGCCATCGGATCTTCCTTAAAGCAAATTACCTGCGTAAGCCACTCGCTCGCCTTGGCGGGGGAGGGGACACTGCCGAGTCTGTGAATTCGCAAAAAAAGGAGCGGTAATGAACCGTGTCAAGTTACTCGCCGTAGCCGCCATAGCGGCCGGGTGTTCGCTGGCAATGGCGTGCTATCCGGCGCAAGCGCAGGTGAGCGTCAATGTCGGGGTCGCCCCTGACTGCCCGTACGGCTATTACGATGTGCCTCCCTATACATGCGCACCCGCTGGGTACAATGGGCCGCAGTGGTTCACGGGTGGCGTATTCATTGGTGCCGGCCCGTGGCGAGACAGCCGAGCCAGCACGCATGGACGCCTCACATTTTCGCGGCAATGAAGAGCGCGACGGTCGAGGCCATACGCGATGATCTGAAGAGGAGAGTAATTGGAAGTTGGGCGTACTAAATGCTCAACTTCTCCCCGAATCGGATTCGCCCCAGGGCTGTCGACGCATGGACCTCAAGGAAAGCAGTACGCGCTCGATGACGACCATCGGTTCCATTTGAGCTCGCACTTGTGCATCGAGCCAATTCTGAGTTCGGAATCGAGGTCGCACGAGAGGCGGGCAGAGTCGCGCCTCTGACGCGCCGTCGTCCAGCGAGCCCGGAAGAGCGGACGGCGCGGTCCGCTAGACCGGGCCGCGTAGGCTCTCTCTCTGCTTTATTGCAGGTCTCGCGGGATGTCCTCGTGCCAGCTGCGTGTACGCACGATTGACCCGTCGCGCAGCAGCTCGCGTGTGTAGGCATAGTGAAAAGTCGTCGCATCGCTGCTGAACCGAAGGTGTCCGCGGTACGTGAGGACGCGATCCTCCAGTTTCTCGACGCTCTCACCGTCGCCCTCGACGGCGGCATCCGCCGGATGGGCATCGTCGACATGGTAGACGAGCTGCTCGTAGTGATCGTATGAACCCCACGGAAAGTGTAGGGCCGAGGTGCCGCGCCAGGTGACGGTACTCCGTCCGGTTGCCTCGTCGCGCTCCAGACTCCAAGTGCCGGGCCACGCGTAGTCGCCTGTGGTCGTGATGTCCGGCGGCTTCTCGACCGGCTCAGGCTGCGCGAAGGGCGGCGGGGATTGGCCTTGAACAGGTACTATGGGCAGCGCGATCGAGGACCCTTCTGCACCGCCGACTCGTAAAGTCGTGGTCATGGGGTAAGGGGTCGGCCAGAGCATAGGCCATTGAGCGTTTGAGACGGCGACACGAATGCGGTGGCCGTGCGTCCATACCCAGGAACTCAAGTAGAGGTCGATGTCCAGCTTGTACTCGGTACCCGGCACCAGCGGTTCGGGTCGATCGGTCGACTGACGCTGAGCGCCGTTGAGGCCTGCGCCGGTGATGGCCGTCACGCGACCGTCCGCGGCGACATCCTCCAGACGCACGAACCAATCGGCGAGAGGAGCATCCACGGAAGCGAACAAGCGCGCGTGCGCGCGTCCCAGCATCGCTATGTCCTCCTCGAGCGGCGCGCTGTCATAGATCAGACTGTAGGCATCGACAGATCTCTGATCGCCCAACAACTCACCCCACCAGAAGCCGGCCTCCACGCCCGCCGAGGGGATGTAGCGCAGGTGATCCGTTGCGGCAGCGGCTGGGGCCGGTTCGAGCTGGTGATTGGGCGCCAGATACCATGAAACCCGCTTGAGTCCAGCCGGCGGCCAAGACTCGGCGCGCCACTCGCCCGCGACATCTTGCGGCTCGGCGCCCGGAGGATGCCCATGCTGCTGATAGAAGACCACCCGCGGATCGCGTTCGACACCATTGTCGATGCCCTTTAGCCAATGATCGAACCAGCGCACGGCTTGGTCGCGCCACTCGACCCGAGGACCGTAGATACTTTCGTTCGGGAAATCGTGGTTCCAAGGTCCGACCCAGGCATGTACGGGCGCCGGCACCCGCTCGAGCAAGCGCACAATGCTGTTTCGGTAGCCGTCCTGCAGTCCTCCGATCAGAAAGCAGGGTATGTGAATATCCTCTAACCGCCGAACGGGGGCGCGCCAAAAGGCTCCGTTTCGCTGATGTCGAAAGTAATCGAGTGACCACGGGGTCGAGTCCATGCGCTTCGCGAGAGTGTCCTCATCGATCGGAAAGGCGGGCGCACCGCTCCGGCCCTGATCGAGGTCCATGGATACCTCAAATTCATCGACATGCATGATCCCGTCCATGTAATGAACATCTTCCGTGAAAAGCGCCTCGGTCGCGGCGACGGCGAGGATCGCCTTCAACGCCTGCGGTCGGCGCATGGCCATCTGGATCGAGTTGAAACCTCCCCAGGAAATGCCAAGCATGCCAACCTTGCCATTCGACCAGCGTTGCCGAGCGAGCCACGCGATGACGCGTTCGCCGTCCTCCTGCTCCTGCGCCGAATATTCGCGCGGCGGTTGCACGCCCGCGCTGTTGCCAAAGCCTCGAATGTCCACCCGGGCACCGACATAGCCATGGCGCGCGAAGTACGCATGATGGCCGTAATCGCTCACCGCATCGTCATCGTCCTTGCGATAAGGCAAGTACTCGAGCAGCACGGGGACACGCTGCCCCGGCTTGAGGTCTGCAGGCATATACAGCGTCGCTGCCAATTGCACGCCATCCGGCATGGGGATCGAGGTGCGTACGAGACGCACGCCATGATCAGCGGCGTGTGCGGCTATCGCGACCAGCAGGAGCAATGCGGAAGCGGGGATTCTCGTCAAGGTAATGCCTTGTGTGCAGAATGTTCTGCGCGGCGTTATCGATCATTCTAACGCTGACGACTGTCCGGCGCGTGGATTCGGCGAAGAAATAGCGCAGAGCTGACCCACACCCGGAACCCAGACTGGGGCTTCTCTGCAAATCAATGCCCGTCAGGGCTACCAACTATTTGATGACCGTGAGACGATGAATTCAGGTCTTCCCCCGAAGATACCGAAGCGCGAGGTCATGATACGTGGCCACTAAAGTCAATCGGGTCACAGTCTATCTGTCGCCATTTCCGAAACTCGTCGTGATCTATCTCGGCATGCGCGTCAATCGCCTCACGGGCCTGAAAACGCTGATTGGGTTTGGACCCCAGATTGCGAAATCTGCCGCCGACAAACCGGATGGTCTGCATTCGCCAGTACTGGCGCGATATGGAATCTCTACTTCAATGGAGCCGGTCGGAGCCGCACCGGCAATGGTGGAAGAAATTTCTTCGAGATTCGGGAGGCACGGGCTTCTGGCATGAGACGTATTTGATGCAGGGTGGCATGGAAGCCATTTACGACGACGTTCCAGGTGGGGAAGTTAACGGGGGCGACTCTATGAGAGTCGCAGTAGGAACGGCGCTGCTGGCTACGTCGGGCCGTGTAGTCCCAGCCGGGTGAGGCACAGCGGGTAGAACCCGCGCTAGAGCAAGTGTCCTTCTGCCTTCTACGCAGCTGTACGCCTTTGAACTCGCCCAGCACGTTAGTGCTCGCTGTTTGGCCGTGGGAAATGGGGGAATAGATCGGCAGCAGAGACGCCACGATTAGAAACAGCGGAAGTCCGAGGAGAACAAAGCGACGGCGAGCAGGATGTAGTTTGAGCACGAGGCCGGAGATCCACCAAGCCAGGACGAGGTCGATGATGATCCATGGGATCGTGAAGATCAGCCAAAGCCGGCCTCCATCGATCTCCCAGTTGGCGCAATAAACCCAAACCGGTTCCATTCCGCCGACGACCACAAAGGCGACGGGTGATGGCCGTACTCCGATGAACACGATGAACAAGACTGTTAGATAGACGGCAGGGAGGCTTTGGGCGAACTCTGCGAAGCTTGCGGGGATTGAAACGTGAAGCCCGCACTCAGCGATGAGTGCATTCTTTTCGCCGTGCTTCTGGCTCGGTCGGTGGATGCGTTCAGGTTGTCTCAGATCCCGGCGCGGCGCGATCTGCCAGAGCGCAGAAAATCCTCAATCTGAAGCACCGCATCGGCCAGCGGGTAGCCGAGTGCTGCGCATGTCCATACAACCAGCGTGTCACCATCAGGGGAGGCGCCCCACCCCGTTACACCTTCAAACACGCGGACTTCTAAAAAGGTAAGTGCCATTGCCACACTACGAGTCATCCACTGACGGTGCTGCTCGACTCGTCGCGTGCGAATACACCATAAGGCCATCGCCGTGGCGAACATCCACAAGGTCACAAGTACGGCCGTCGAGAGCGTAAAGGAGAACGTGTATCCGATCGACTTGTCGAGATGGGCAAGGTAAACGCCGAACGGACCGGCGACGAACACGGCGCCTATGTAGATACGCCCGCAAACACGGTGAAGTGTCAGAAAGCGCGCTCGCAGCCCATCGTTAAACTGCATAAAAATCAGCAAGAGCGCCATCGCGCCAAACACTCCGTGTACGAACAGCCGCCACCCCAAGTCGCGGTAGTGCGGCCATGAGGCATCGGAGGGGTCAACAAGAAAGCGTTCGTTGTGATAAAGCACATACGCGAACATCAGCCAGATGACCGCAAAAACGACGTGTTTGGGCCGAACGAACGGGGCGGACCTGACTTCCGCGTGGGGAACGCTAGACATAGCCTGGTTCCTTATGATTGCGCAGCGGCGCTGCGATCAAATAGTAGGATAAATCGCGAAGTCCAACAATCCCGAATTGTGCTGTACGCCTACTTTGGAAAGAAGCGAGAGTAGGGGTAGGCGGTCTTCCCAGCTTCCCCATCGAGCAATACGCCGTGCCCAATCTGCCCAAGCTCACGGTACTTTCGGAGGCGGCGGAGGAGCCGACTCGGACGGATCGCGCGGTAAGGTCTCGGGGTTCCCGGGATTGTGCAAGTTTGCAGCACTCCAACCCCCGCCCAGATCCGCGATCAGCGATACCGCATCGTTAAGTCGGCTCTGTTGAACGGAGAGGCGTGTCTGCTCGTCGGCGAGCTGCGCCTCCTGAGCCTGAGCGACCGTGGTGTAGTCGACGGTCCCCGCCTTGAATTCCGCCAGGGCGATTTCCGTGCCGCGCACGGCGTCCGTCACGGCCGTGTTCAGGGCCTTCTGCTGTTCCTGAAGGATGCGCAGTCCCGACAGATCGTTCTCGACGTCCTGAAACGCGGTCAGCACGATGTTGCGGTAATTCGCGACCGCGGCTTCGTAGGCGGCGCGCGCCGCCTGGACTTCCGCATGCCGCTCGCCGAAGTCGAACAAGGTCTCCGTGCCGTTCGCGCCCAGCGACCAGATGTGATTCGAAGCGTGCAGTAGCCCGTTCAAGGGTGACTGTGTGAAGCCTCCAGCTGCCGACAGCGAAATGGTCGGATAGTAGGCCGCAACCGCGACGCCGACGGCTGCATTTTGTGCCTTCATCGTGCGCTCGGCCGAAGCGATATCGGGTCGTCGCTCGAGCAATATCGACGGCACGCCGATCGGAATGGTGGGCAAGGTCGGTAGTGCGGTGCTATGGGGAATGTCGAGGTCCTCGGGATTCTTCCCCACCAGCACGGCGATGGCGTGCGCGTATTGCGCCCGCGCCACGCCGCTACCGATCAAGCTCGATTCGGCGGTCTCGAGCGCAACCTGCGCCGTGATCACGGCCGAGGGCGGTGTGGCCGTGATGCCCGCGGCACCCTGCGCTTTGGTGACCCGCAGCGCTTCGCGATAGGCATCCACGGTCTTCTGGTTGAGATCAATGAGGGCGTCCGCGACGCGCAGCTCGATTACCGTGGTCGCAAGCAGGGCTTGCTCGGACAGCGTGGCATTGGCGAGCGTCGCCTCGTCGGCCTGCGCGGTCGCGGAGTTCTCCTCGAGCAAGCGGCGCACCTGGCCCCATATGTCGAGCGTCCAGCTCGCAGTACCTTCGAGGGTTGCGGAGGTGACCGCGCCCCGTCGCGTGTTGAGCGTACCGCTCGTAGTGGTCGTGCCCGTCGCCGTCGTGACGCCCGTACCGGCGAAGCCGGGCCCCCCTTGCCGGGTGACCGAGCCGGTGACGCCAAGGACCGGAAACAATTGCGCACGAGCGACTTTGACCTCGGCGACCGCTTGCAGATAGGTGGCATAGTCCTGGCGCACCGTCTGGTTGGATACCGCGACCTGCGGCTCGAGCTCATCGAGCAGGGGATCGTGAAAGTCGGTCCACCAGTCGCCCTTGGGCGCGGCGTCCGAGGGGGATGCCCGGGTCCATCCCTCCGGCGGCTGCTCCTTGAATTGCTTCGCGACCGGCGCGCTCGCCCGGTGGTAGTCGGGGCCGACCATGCAGGCAGTGAGCCCGGCGGTCAGGGCGAGGAGGTAGGAGATTCTTGCACTCGTCATGGGGACATACTCTCAGTCAAGCCGCCCTGCGCTGGCGCCGGCGTCATTTTTCGGTGCATCCATAGCCGCAACCGCTCGAAGCCCAGGTAGATAACGGGCGTCGTGTACAGGGTGAAGACCTGGCTCAAGATCAACCCGCCGATGACCGTGATGCCGAGCGGCTGACGGAGCGACGCCCCCTGGCCGATGCCGATGGCGAGCGGCAGCGCACCGAGCACCGCGGCAGCGGTCGTCATCATGATCGGCCGCAGACGGATCACGGCGGCATCGTGGATGGCCGATTGAGCCTCTTTCTTCTCGTTGCGCTGCAAGTGCAGAGCCACGTCGATCATCATGATGGCGTTTTTCTTGACGATGCCGATGAGCAGGATGATGCCGATGAACGCGATCACGGACAGCGGTGTCCCGAAAATGAGGAGCGCCAATATTGCGCCGATAATCGCGGAGGGAAGCGTGGAGAGAATGGTGATCGGGTGAATGGTGTTCTCGTACAGAATACCGAGCACGATATAGATCGCGCCGAATGCCGCGATCAGCAGCAGCGGCAAGGCCGCCATGTTCTGCGCAAAAACCTGTCCCGCGCCCGCGGGATTGCCGCGTATAGAGGCAGGCATGCCGAGGTCGCGCATCGCCTGAGTGATGGCGGTCTGGGCCCGGCTCAAGGAGCCTCCCGGCGGCAGATTGAAGGATATCGTCGAAGCCACGAGCCCGTTCTGGTGATTGACCTGAGTCGCGGTGTGATTGTTCGTGTACGTGGTCATGGCGGGCAGCGGCACCATGGTCTCGGCCGCCGTGCTGTCGGCGCTGCCGGTGGAAGTGCCGCCGCGGCTGTTGGAGATGCTGTTGGTCACCGCGTTGGCCTGGGCGTTGGCGTTGAGCGAGTTGCTGGATGCGGAAGCCGTGGACGCGGCGGATAGGGCGGAGTAGACGGGGACCCCGCTCACCGTGCCGCCTTGCATCTGGGTCTGTGCGGAGCCGCTGGCATTACCGGCCGCGGTGCTCAAATAAGTGCGGTCGAGCATAAGCGGAAACTGCCAATACGCGGGCGCCACCTCCATCACCACGTAGTACTGGTTGAAGGGATTGAAAATCGTGGTGACGGTGCGCTGTCCGTAGGCATCGTAGAGAACGGCATCGATCTGATTGGGGGCGAAGCCGTAGCGCTGCGCGGTTGCGCGCTCGATGGTGATATAGGTTTGCAAGCCATTTTGCTGCATGTCGGAATTCACATCGACGAGTTGGCTGTGGTCCTTGCCGAGTGCATCGAGCAGCTTCGGGGTCCACGTGTACAGTCCCGCCGTATCCTCGCTCGTCAACGTGTACTGGTATTCGGCTGCGGATTGCCGGCCGCCGATGCGCAAATCTTGCACCGCCTGCAAGAACAGCCGTGCACCCGATACGTGGTTCAGCTTCGGCCGCAGCCGCTGGACCACTTCATCGGCCGACAGCTTGCGCTGGGCCAAGGGCTTCAAGCTCACGAACACGGTGGCTTGGTTGAGGGCACGCGTTCCGGTGAATCCGATGACCGAGGCCACAGCGGGATCGGTCTGCACGATCTCCTGCAGCTGCCGCAGCTTCTTCTGCATGGCCTGAAAGGAGATGCTCTGGTCGGCAATGATCTGGCCCATGAGAAGTCCATTGTCCTGCTCCGGGAACAGCGTGGTGGATAACCCAAGCATCAGTACGGGGATGAGTAAGATCATCACCCCGAGACCGATGCCCACGAGCAGCGCATGATCGAGCACTTTAGTGAGCGAGCGTGAGTACATGTCCTTGAACCGCTCGAACTGCCTCTCGGTCCACATCGCCCAGCGCGCCTGCGAATGCAGCGACTCGCCGCTCCTCAGCAGGTAGGCGCACATCGTGGGAGTGACGGTGAGCGAGACCAGCAGCGAGATCAAGATCGCGATGGAGAGCGTCACGGCGAACTCGTGGAACAGGAGCCCGATGACGCCAGGGAACAGCAGAATCGGAATGAATACGGCGATCAGCGAGAGGCTCATGGATACCACCGTGAAGCTCACCTCGCCGCTACCCACGAGCGCCGCTTCGCGCACGTCCACCCCCGATTCGACGTGGCGCACGACGTTTTCGAGTACCACCACCGCATCGTCGACCACGAAACCCGTGGCGATGGTGAGCGACATCAAGGAGAGATTATCGATGCTGTAGCCCAAGAGGTACATCGGGCCGAACGCGCCGAGAATCGAAATGGGCAAAACGACCGCCGGAATGAGCGTCGCTCGCGGGGATTGCAGGAACACGAACACGACGCCGATGACCAGCACCACGGCGATCATGAGGCTGCGCTCGGTGTCGCTCACGGCGGCGGTCACCGATTGAGATCTGTCCATGGCGATGTGCACGTCGATGTTGGGCGGCAGGGTCGCCACGACCGCAGGCAGCACTTTTTTGATCTGTGTGACCGTTTTGATGATGTTCGCGCCGGGCAGCGGATAGACGATCACGCCGACCGTCGGAATATTATTGTAGAGGCCGGCGTTGCGGATGTTCTCGTTCGAATCCACGACGGCGGCTACATCGTGCAGCAGCACGGCGGCCCCGTTGCGGTAGGCGATGACCAGATTCTGATAATCCGCGGCCTTGGTCGCCTGGTCGTTGGACATCACCTCGTAGCGCTGATCGCCTTGGTCGATGTAGCCCTTGGCGCTGTCGGCGTTCGCCGAGGCGATGGCAGCGCGCACGTCCTCGAGCCCGATGCCGTAACTGGTCAGCTTGTCGGGCTGGATCTCGACCCGCACCGAGGGCAGCGCGCTGCCGCCTAGCTGGATCTGACCGACGCCGGAGATCTGGGAGAGCTGCTGCTGAATGACGGTGTCGGCGGAATCGTAGAGCTGGGCCGTGGTGAGAGTCTTCGAGGTGAGCCCCAGAATGATGATCGGCGAGTCCGCCGGGTTGAATTTCCGATAGCTGGGATTGCCGCGCAGGGTCGTCGGCAGGTCGGCGCGCGCAGCCTGGATGGCCGCCTCGACATCGCGCGCTGCCCCATTGATGTCGCGGTTGATGGCAAATTGAATGACCACCTGCGCGCTGCCGACGCTGCTCTGTGAGGTGAGCTCGTTGACGCCGGCAATAGTCGCCAAGCGCCGCTCGAGCGGCTCCGCAACGGTGGAGGCCATGATTTCGGGGCTCGCTCCCGCCATGGTCGCCTGCACCGCGATGACCGGCATGGTGACGTTCGGGAGAGGCGCAACCGGCATGTGAAAGTAGGCAAGCAGGCCGGAGAGCGCGATGGCGATCGCGAGGAGCGATGTCGCGACGGGCCGCTCGATGAAAATCGCCGGGATGTTCACGCGGCCTGCCCGCCTGCGGGCTCGCTCGACTTGCGGCCGAAGCGCTGCGAGATGTGGTCGAACATGAGGTAAATGACCGGCGTCGTGAACAGGGTGAGCATCTGGCTCACCAGCAGGCCGCCAATGATGGCGAGACCCAGCGGCCGGCGCAGCTCCGAGCCGGTGCCGTTGCCGACGAGCAAGGGCAGGGCGCCCAGCATGGCGGCGAGCGTCGTCATGAGGATCGGCCGGAAGCGCAGCATCGAGGCCTCGAAAATCGCCTCCTCGGAGGACTTGCCATGCTTGCGCTCGGCCTCCAGGGCAAAATCCACGATCATGATGCCGTTCTTCTTGACGATGCCGATCAACAGCACGATGCCGATGATCCCGATGACGTCGAGATCGCTGCCGGCGATCATCAGCGCAAGCAACGCGCCGAGGCCTGCCGAGGGCAGGGTCGAAAGAATGGTCACCGGATGGATGTAGCTCTCGTAGAGAACACCGAGCACGAGGTACACGGTGACGAGCGCGGCCGCCAGCAAGAACACCTCGCTCGACAGCGAGTCCTGGAACGCCTGCGCGGCGCCCTGGAATGAGGTGGTGATGGACGGCGGCAAGTGCACGGCTTGCTCGGCCCGCTGGATTTCATCCACGGCCGCGCTCAGCGAGGCGTTGGGCGCGAGATTGAAGGAGACCGTGACGGCGGGAAACTGCGCCAGATGACTGATCACGAGCGGCGACTTGGTCACTTTGATATCGGCGATACCGCGCAACGGCACCTGACCGGTGCTGCCGGTCTGCGTCGGCAGATAGAGGTTGCCGAGCGACTCCAGGTTGGCAAGAGCCTCGGGTTTTGCGACCAGCACCACGCGGTACTGACTCGACTGCTCGAATATGGTGGAGACGATGCGCTGGCCCAATGCATCGTAGAGCGCATTGTCGATGGTCGCGGGAGTGATGCCGTAGCGCGCGGCCAGCTGGCGGTTCACCTCGACATTGACGCTCAGACCGTCATTGTTCAGATCGCTGGTGACGTCGGCAATCGACTTGATCTGTTTCATGCGCGCCACGAGCTCGGGCACGTATTGCTGGAAGGCCTGCTGGTTGGGACCCCGCAGCACGAACTGATACTGGTTCGGCGACACGACCGTGTCGAGGGTGAGATCCTGCTCCGGCTGTAGATAAAGCTTGATGCCGGATATGTTAGCCACCTCATCCTGTAGCCGTAGCGCGATTTGCCTGGCCGACAGCGAGCGGTCGTTATGGGCTTTCAAATTGATCAGAAAGCGGCCGTTGTTGAGCGTCGTGTTGGTGCCGTCGATACCGATGTAGGAGGTGATCGAGGTTACGTCGGCATCCCTCAGGATCGCCTCGGCGAGCTCGGCTTGCCGGGCGGACATGGCCGTGTAGGAGACCGAGTTGTCGGCGACGCTGATGCCCTCGATCACACCGACGTCCTGCACCGGGAACAGCCCCTTCGGGATGATGATGTACAGGATGACGGTGATGACCACCGTCACCGTCGCGAGCACGAGCGTCAGGGGCTGGTGCTTGAGCACCCAGCTCAGGCCGGTGCGATAGGACTCGAGCGTGCGGTCGAAGATGCCCTCACTGATCTGCTCGAAGCGGCTCGGCTTGCGCTCCGCCTTGCGGCGCAGAATGCGGGCGCACATCATCGGCACGAGCGTCAAGGACACGATGGCCGAGATCACGATGGTGACTGCGAGGGTGACCGCGAACTCGCTGAACAAACGTCCGATCACTCCGCCCATGAATAGCAGCGGTATCAGCACGGCGATCAGCGATATGGTCAAGGACATGATGGTGAAGCCGATCTGGCCCGCGCCGGCGAGCGCGGCATCGAGCGGCTTCATGCCTTCCTCGAGGTAGCGCACGATGTTCTCGATCATCACGATGGAGTCGTCGACCACGAAGCCCGTGGCGACGATGAGCGCCATGAGCGAGAGGTTGTCGATCGAGTAATTGAGCTCGTACATGACCGCGAGCGTCGCGATGAGCGACACCGGCACGGAGATGCTCGGGATGATCGTCGCCGGCACGTTGCGCAGAAACACGAAAATCACCAGCACCACCAGCGCGATGGCGAGGAAGAGCTCGACCGCCGCATCGGACACCGAGGCGCGTATCACGCCCGTCGAGTCCGCGACGACCTGCACGTGCATCGCCTGCGGCAGGCTCGCAAGCAGCTGCGGCAGCTGCTTCTGGATCTGGTTCACGGTTGCAATCACGTTCGCGCCGGGCTGGCGCATCACATTGAGGACGATGGCCGGCGTGTGATTGAACCAGGCGCCCTGCTCGATGTCCTGAGCGGCCTGACTGACCCGCGCGACGTCGCGCATGAACACGGGGGCGCCGTTCTGATAGGCAATGACGGTGCTCAAGTATTCGTTCGGGTCCTGGATCTGGTCGTTGGCGTTGATGGTGTAATCGAGCTCGGGCCCGTCGAAGTTGCCTTTGGGCTGGCTCACGTTGATGTTCGCCAGGAGCGTGCGCATGTCGTCGATGTTGAGGCCATAGCCCGCCAGCTTCTGCGGATCGACCTCCACGCGCACGGCCGGCACGTTGCCGCCGGACGGGGTCACGAGACCCACTCCCGGCACTTCGGATATCTTCGAGGCGAGCCGGTTGTTGGCGAGATCCTGAAGCTGCGTGAGGGAGAGCGAGTCGGACGTGACGGCGAGCGTCAAGATGGGTTGATCGGCCGGGTTGACTTTCGCGTAGACCGGCGGGGCGGGAAGGCCGGTGGGCAACAAGCTGTTGGCGGCGTTGATCGCCTGCTGGACGTCCTGCTCGGCGATATCGAGACTCAAGGCG
>Ga0302324_100000594_pt1 | contig 93192 bp, 90 predicted proteins | sample Palsa_T0_1_FD_201949 | JGI IMG/M metagenome (GOLD analysis project Ga0302324, IMG submission 201949) | Peat permafrost microbial communities from Stordalen Mire near Abisko, Sweden - Palsa_T0_1 | ecosystem: Environmental > Terrestrial > Soil > Palsa > Peat permafrost | place: Sweden: Abisko... | reverse complement strand
CGACTCGCCCGGTCAGCACGCGCGAGTCGGTTCGTTCGCCAGTGGGTAAGGGCTTTCCCGGTCGAACGACTCGGTACCGGCTTGGATCGCCAGCGATGGCCTTATGAATCTGCTTCAAGATGTCGCCCCGGGCTCCCAGCTCGCGGAGTTCCTCCTGCCAGCCCGGCGTCAGGGTCCAAGACGCGGGTCCGACGCGCTCGGCAAGCCGGAGTGCTTCGAGGTGACGAAGACGAGCGAGAAGGGTGGACTCGTCGATGCGTCCCGGCTTGGTTTGCGACCGCACCTGAACCCCCTGATCCCCAGCGCGGCGCTCAAGCTCGCGGTCGAGCGACGTGAAGCGCGCTTGGGTCACTTCGTTGCTCCGCGCAATCCGGACGTCGCGCTCGGGACGGGGGCCGAGCTCCTCAGTGGCGAGCTCCTGCGCCGACCATCTCAGGCCATTGGCGATGTACCCCCTATCGAGGCGCACTTCCCGGCTGTCGCGATCGACCCCGCGGATGACCAGATGCGCGTGCGGGTGCTCGGTGTTGTAGTGGTTAACGGCGGCCCATTCGAGCTTGCGGCCGATGTCGCGCTCGACCCTGGCCATCAAACGGCGCACGTAGTCGGTGAGGTCGAGCTCACAGGCGTCCTCCGGCGAAACGATCAGCCGGAACTGGTGCTTCTCGTCGCGTCGGGGCTGTTCGAACACCCGGGCCCGTACGAGGCCGTCGGCGGCGTACAGAACACCCTTCGCCCCGTCCTTCTCCACGCCGTCCCGTTCGATGTAGCGAAGGTGGAGCGCTGCCGCCTTCGTTCCGGTCGCGGTCATCCGGACGACGTGCGCTTTGACGATGACACGGCGCGAGCTCGCGCTGGGCCGCCCGACGCACACTCGCGAGCGCGGGAGCAGCTTACGTCCGCCTCCTCGCAATGATCCGCGCGTCGCGCGCAGCAAGGCGTTGCGGAACGAACGGTCGTTGGCGGTCGAACCCCACGCCCGACGGCCCATCCGTGGGCGGAAGATCGGCAAATCATCGGGATCTTCGGGTGCGGTCAGGATGGGATCCAACTTTTGACTATGTCCTTCAAGAGGTTACGCGCGTCGTGGATCCATGATCGGTATATGGGGATCCAGGTTTTCTCGAGTCTCTTCATCGAACTACGCCCTGCGAGGATCCACGTATTTATCTTGCCCTACGTTTCACTTCGGGATTGCACCTATTTCTTTGACGACTCTGAGCTTCGGTGTCAAGTGGGAGTGGAGGGTCGCGAAACGCTCCAAACCTAGCTACAGACCGAGGTCGAGAGATGCGTCAGTACCGAATACCGAACTCTACCATCGAAGAGATCAAACGGATGTTCGAAGACGCAAGTGAACATCCCGTGAGGGAGGTCAACAAAGTTCAAGCCATCAAGATGCTGTTACCTCAGATAGAGGTCATATTGAACAAGGGATACTCCGTATCGGAGATTGCTTCGATGCTGTCGGAGAAGGGTATTGTGGTTACGCCGATCACTTTGAGAGCGTATTTGGGCAAACTCAAAGAGACACCCGCCAGCAAGCGCATACCGATAGGCAGAAGCACTCGATCCGCTGGTCGAGATGTTTCGGGAGTCTCCGCGAAAAGTAAGCCGCAGTCGGTCGCGAATGACTCTCCGGATAGGTCGCGACCGCTCGTCAGCAGCACTACGCCAAAGACTACAGGAGAGGTTGGCAAAAGCTCGCAACCGCCCAAGACGATATCTCCGACAGTCGCCGCGGAGGCGTCTCCTCGAGTCTCTCACGAACCGGTGCCGAATCGCTTCGGCTTTGTTCCGCGAAAGGACACCGAGAATATCTAGAGAGACACCTCACGGAGTGTCGCGCAAGACTCGCGAAGGGCATCGCGTGACTCTCACCGAGTGACCGGCGGAACGTTTGATGGAGAGCGCATAGGAAAAGAAGGGAAGTGTCGCCATGAGTGAATCAGACCGAGCTACCAACAGACGCATTTACTGGATCGGAGGAAGTAAGGGAGGTGTCGGCAAATCGATGATGACGATCGCGACGATCGACTATGTGATGAGTCGCGGCGACAAGGTCCTGCTCGTGGAATGCGACACGTCGAATCCCGATGTTTGGATGGCGTACAAGGACGAACTTGAGACCGATCTCGTCGATCTCGACGATGCGGACGGGTGGATTCAGCTCGTGAATACGTGCGACGCGCATAAGGACAGCGTCGTCGTCGTGAATACGGCCGCGCGCAATAACCACGCGGTCACGCAGTTCGGGCAAACGCTAGACGCGAGCCTCGAGGAGCTCGCAAGCAAGCTGGTCGCCCTCTGGGTCATCAACCGCCAGCGCGACAGTCTCGAGCTACTGCGCCAGTTCATGGACGCGGTGCCGAAGGCGAACGTGCACGTCGTGCGTAACGGCTACTTCGGGGGCGAAGGCAAGTTCGAGCTGTACAACACCTCGAGCGTTCGAACGCTCGTCGAGAGCCAGGGGGGCAAATCTGTCACGCTGCCGGATCTGGCCGACAGGGTGGCCGACGACATTTACACGAAGAGGCTGCCACTCAGCGTTGCAGCCAAGACGCTGCCCATCGGCAATCGGGCGGAGCTTGGGCGCTGGAGAGGTGAGGTGCGCAAGATCCTTGCCGAGGTGGTGTCTTGAACGTCGACGACCTGTTCGCGAAGGTCGTGGGCCGGAGTGCTTCCGATGAGGAGCGCGCCCGCTTGTATCGCCTCCGCGATGCGCTGGGCCTACGCGATAACGATGCCTTGTGGAGCATCGTGATCGCGCTTGAGCACTATGACTCGTTTTTCCGGGCGTATCCGGACAAGGTCGCAGAGAAGACCGCACAATCCATCGACAACGCGCGCGCGGCATTCGCCGCTGCCGCAAGGCTCGAGGCGGCGCAAGTGGAGCGACTCCTTTCCGAACGCGTCGCGCAGACCAGCGTGGAGATCGCGCGCAAGCTCGCGGAGGAGCCTTGGAGACCGCATCGGATCACTGCCGTGCTGGCGGCGGTGGTGGCCTTCGGTGCGCTGTGCGTTCACGCCGGGTACAGCTTGGCGTTGACCGACAAGCCGTTCTGGGTGGCAAGAAGCGAAAGCGCTTCGGGGCTTTCGCGCTTGCTCGCGATCCTGCTGTCGATTCCCGCGGGTTGGATGATATTCGCGCTCCTGCTGCCGGCTGCGGGGTACGGAGCGAGGCAGGGCTGGCGCCTGGCGGGCGACGCCGTCGCTGACTGGAGCGACAAGGTCCTAGGTTGGACCCTCTTGGTCGTTTGCATGATGGGCAGCGTCGCGTGCGCGATCCTGCTCGCAGTGTGGACCTGAGACGTGCGCCTGAGCTCGAATGAGCTCAGCCGTAGTCACGGATGAGCGCAGTCGCATTGTTGTGTCCGCCAAACGTGCGAGTTGCGCCGTGTGTCGCTGTAAGGAAGCATCAGAGTCCGTCACGGTGAGAGCGACAGAGCGGATGAAAGCGCGGCGGTGAATAGGCAACGCCCAAGTGCTTCGCGCGGGAAGTTTTGGATGAAGCAGGCGTCAGACTCAATCGAGTATCCGTTGGGCCAGCCGATGCCCGGCACCAAGTGGGTGGTGCACGGCAAACTGGGCCAGGGCGGCATGGGGATCGTCCTCGACGTCATGAAGGCTCGCCTCATCCCGGGCGCCGTGAAAGTGCTCCATCCGTCCTTCGCAAGGATGGCTGAGTTTGCCGAGCGGTTCCTGGAAGAGGTGAGGGTCACAGCGCAGCTTCAGCACCCGAACATTGTGCAGGTGCTCGACTTCGACCGCCTGGCGGACGGCTCGCCGTTCATGGTGATGGAGCGGCTGCGGGGCCGGACGCTCCGGGCGGCGCTTCGCGAGACGCGGCAGAGGGGCAAGACCTGGACGCCTGCCAACACGTACGCGGTGGCCGCGCAAGTGTGCGAGGGGCTGTCGAGGGCCCATTTGCACCCTCGCGCCATCGTGCACCGCGACATCAAACCGGAGAACCTCTACCTGCATCGGCCGGAGGGAAGCCTCGACTCGGTCGTGAAGGTGATGGACTTCGGCGTCGCAGCCATTGTTGGGCAGCGCGATCGGACTCAGATCGGTACTCCGCGGTACATGGCCCCCGAACAGCTGCGCGGCGACCGCGTTTCGGCGCAGACCGATCAGTATGCGCTCGCGCTCGTCATCTACGAGATGTTGACGGGCAGGTTGCCTTGGGACGTCGATGTGCGCGACGCGTCGGCAATGGCCAAGGTGCACCTTTCAGTGCCTCCCGCGCCGGCGTCGACGTTCTGCGCGTGGCTACCCCCGCGCGTCGACGCGGCGCTCCTTAAAGCACTCTCGAAAGATCCCGGTACGCGCCACGAGACTGTTCATGGTCTGATCTTTGAGCTTCGCGCTCTGCAGCGGCTTGACCGCTCAGCGGATGCCACGACCGACGCACACTCAACCGATCCCATGGTTGGCACGCTTGCGGACGGATATGCCGTCGTCCGGGAAGAACCTGAGACGAGCGGGCACGTGTCTCGGCCCTTGGAGGACCAAATCGCGAGCATTGCCGATCTCGGTAGCGGTGTGGACGTTGATATGCCGATGTCGCAAGCCTCCGTCGAGGCGGGTGCGCAAGGCGTGGGGCGATCATCTGCTGCCGATGCGCGAGCAAGGTACGCGACGTCCAGCCGCTCGGACGCGTCTTTGCTGCACATCTCGGAGCAGGCCGCAGCTCCCTACAATGCGCCGGGGACCTCGGGACAATCCGGCTCCCAGGGCGCGGAAACGCCCATGACAGGCGAATCGGCCGCTGGCTTGCAACTTGCGGCGCATGGAGATTTCCCGCGCCGTCTTCGTCAGCGGCGAATTCGGGCCGGAACGATCGTCGCGGCTTGCGGGGTGGCGGTGCTGGTGGGAGCCGTGACGACCAACAGTCGGCGACTGCGGCGCGCAGATCCGCCCGTCGCCATCGAGATCATGAGGGACGTCCTGCCGACGATTGATTCGACAAATACGCGAGGGATGCGCGCAGGAGGCGAGATACAAGATCCCGTTAGGGCACACGCGCTCTCCGTGCCGCAGGACCTCGAACTCGATGCAGCCAAGTCGGCGCCCGCGCCTGCGGGTGTGACCGAAAAGGGAGCGTCAGCCACGATGACTGCGAGTCAAGCTGACGCGACCTCTGATTCTTCTGCGCGGCCGTCACGCAAGAATCCAACTCCGCCGCGGCCAGCCGGGGCAGGCGGAGGCCGAAGCGAGACCACGACGCAGGTTTCTACGATTGGGCCAGCGCATCCCGCGCCAGCAGCCTCCAGTCCGTCTCACCTAAAGCCTCACTATGAGCAGTTTTAAACGAAAATACGTCACGCTCGGGGGCATTTGCTCGGTGGCGCTCAGCCTGGTGACGCAAGACGCGCGCTCCCAGGTCGAGGACGAAGGCTTGGCGCGCTCGCTCTTCAACGAGGGGCGGAAGCTGGCCAGTGCCGGACAATATTCGGCCGCGTGCCCCAAGTTCGAAGGGGCTCGGCGCGCATTCGCGAGCGCCGGCGTGCTGATGAATCTGGGGGACTGCTACGAAAAGATCGGGCGCACGGCCAGCGCCTGGAGAACGTTCGGCGATGCTGCGTCGGCTGCAGCGCACGTCGGGCGAGAAGGCGATGAGCTCGAATCGCGACGCCGGCAGGCGGCTCTTGAACCGCGCCTCGATCATCTGACGATTCACGTTGCTGACGACGCTGCTGGTCTGTCGCTCAAAAACGACGGCGCCGAAATTCCACGGGAGGAGTGGAATCTGCCGATTCCCTTGGATCCCGGAGTTCACGAGCTAGCTGCGGTCGCGCCGGGCCGACAAGAATGGAAGCAATCGTTTGAAGTCTCTGGCGAAGATCACACGGTCACTGTGGACGTGCCTGCATTGCTTGCTTCGGCACCGCTGGGAGCGGTATCTCCAGCGTCCCCCTCCGCGACTGGCCCGAGCGAAGCGCTAGGCGCACGGGGACGGGGGCAGCGATGGGTCGGCGTGACCGTCGCCGGAGCAGGCATTGCAGCGCTCGCTGCTGGCGGAGTTATCGGACTGGTCTCCAAAGCCAACGACAATGCCGCTAAGAACGAGACTGGAACCAATCGTAACACTGATTCGGTGAGCGCCTTCAATCTCGGGAATGTAGGAACTGCGGTGTTCGTCGGCGGAGCCGTGGCGGCCGCTGTGGGCGTGGTCGTCTGGTTTACAGCCCCAAGTGCACCCACGCGTATCGGGACCGATGGGCGCGAGCTGCTCCTTCGAGGGTCGTTTTGACGCCTCAGTCACTGCGGGTGGGCGTCCTCTTGGCCTCCGTTTTGGCGCCCGCTTGTGACGCCGTACTCGACGTCCGCGTGTTCCCGGCCGAGGTATCCGACGCTGGCTCCCCCGATGCGAACCAACTGGATTCCTCCCGCGGGGACTCGGCCCCTGAGGCAGAGACCGACACATCGTCCGAAAGCGACGTCTTCGACGCCACGATGATCTCGAACGAGAGCGGTGATGCCCAGCAGGGGGATCTGAGCGCTCCGTCATCCGACGACGGGGAATCCGCGCAGGACGCCTACGACGAGCCGTATTGCGGAAACGGTCGCTTGGATCCTGGCGAACAATGCGATTTGGGCGCGCAAAATATGGCGAACGCCTACGGCAAGGGCGCGTGCACGACGGACTGCAAGAACGCGCCGTATTGCGGAGACGGCGCCATCAATGGTCCGGAGATCTGCGACAGCGGTGGGTCGACTTCGACAGCCGTGGGTGCATGCAACCCCGAGTGCACCGGTTTTTACGGCAAGCGCGCCATTCTTCCCACGATGAACGACTATTCGACCGACCTTGGCGGCGCTGCGGGTGCGGATGTGATCTGCCAGACGGAATATGGGTCAGGCTGGAAGGCTCTTATCGTAGGCGGCGGTAGAACGGCAACGACGACGCCATGGCTCGGCGACGATCCACAAGATTGGGTTATCGAGAAATACATGTATTACTACAACGGTGACAATCAGCTTATTTGGCAAACCGGTGGCGTACCCCTCCTGGGGGTCGTGGGCGGTCAGCGGGTAAACACCTACGCCCCCGCGTTCCCAACGACTGGCTCATATCCATGGAGCGGCTGGGCCGACGACTGGACAACGATTCCCGACGGGGAGTGCGAAGGATGGACCCTTGGAAACTATACAGGTCCCGACGGCGGCTTCGAGAGTGGCTACTTCGCGTTCGCCGACCTTAGACAAGCCGCAACGGAGCCATGCGGGTCGACCTCCTTCCTCTTGTGCGTCGAGCAGTAGCAATTGCCGCCGGTCGACTCATTGCAACCAGACGTCTACGGGAAGTAGCCGATTCATCGCGTAGAAGTGCCCCTCCTCGACGGGGACCTGCAGGCGAGCCAAGGGATTCCGCGCGTCCGTTATCGCTGGGCCGGCCGGCACAATCTTCAACGTCTCCCATGCCGACACCGTCCGCATGATGTGCTTGCACTCTTCGTCGAGCCCGGCGTCGGGAGTCGCGAAATCGAGTGCTGCGTCCGATGCGAAGAATACCAAGTTGCCCGCGCCGTCCGGGTCGACGTTCGGGGCGCTGTCGCGAACGACGCGCAACGTCGGAAAGACGTCGAGCAGGGTTCGCGCGACGGCCCAGGTGGCCTTAGCTTTCGGTCCACTTTGGTACCCGGCGAAGTTGAGCGCGAGAATGCCTCCGGGCCGCAGAACATCGTGGATGCGCTGGATAACCTCGCGAGACAGCAGGTGCTCGGGCACGCTGCCGCCTGTAAACGTGTCGTGCACGACGATGTCGTATTGCCGCTCCGTTCTTCGTACGACGGTGCGAGCGTCCTCGATGTCGATTTTCCCGTTGGGTACAAACCCAAAATAGCGCTCCGCAAAGCGGACGACGGCGGGGTCGATCTCGACTACGTCGACGTTCAAGCCCCGTGCCTCGAGCGCGGACGGCAGCAATCCCGCGCCAAGGCCAATCTGGAGCACGGTGTGAGCATGCGGCCGCAAGCACCGAACGGCTTCAAGTACATGAACGAACGCAAACGCGGGTAAGCGCGATCCCACGAATTGGGCGCCGATAATCGAATGATCCGCGCGAAGAAGTCGTACGTCACGGTTTGTATCGTCGATCACTTCAACGAGACCGTAGAGGCTCTGAGAGCGATCGAGGATTCTGATACCCGATGGCAACTTGGGCTCGGGTACTAACCACGACAGGAGGAGTGGGAGCATCACGAATCCGAGGGCGCCCCTTTGCCAGTGTCGCGCAAGCGAGATGCAGCCCACGACGACCACAAGGGTTGCGACCCCGAGCACTATCGTCGCGGTCTCAACCTTGGGGATAAGCATGAAGACTGTGACGAATGTTCCCACCAGGCTGCCTGCGGTAGACACGGCGAAGACCGTTCCGGTGCCGTGCCCGGCGGTGCGCACGTCGGCCGCTGTGAGACGCACAGCGACTGGACCGACCATGCCGAGTGAGACAAGGCATGGAGCGAAGAGCAGCGCCGCGCTGAGAAGGGCACCCTCTGTCGGTCCGAGCCCCTCCATAATGCGGAGCACCGATACCCGCGCAAGCGGGACCAAGCCAATGAAAGCTCCCGCGGTGACGATGACAGTCCCTAGCAACCGTGAGCTCGGCCAACGGTCCACCGCCAGTCCGCCCAGAAAATAGCCGAGCGCGAGCGATGCGAGTGTGACGGCGAGCAGCGCCGCCCAAACTAAGAGAGTCACACCGAAAATCGGACCGATGATGCGCGTGCCGAGAATCTCGATCGCCATAACTGCGGCGCCCGTCACGAACACCGTCGCGAGACTTTCCACCGAACTCAATCTGTGGAGCTGCGCGTTCGCGCTCGCGGAAGCTCGATCATCGGAAATTTGCTTCAGGCCGGCCTCTCCGTCGGACATCCGCGGAGCGTATGGCATCGCAACAAAGACGTCGCGACAACCGCGAAAAACGACAGTATTCGGCTCAATAATTGGCACGTTCGGCGCCGCACCGCCCTGCACGCGCCCTTCTCCTGGTCTGACGTGGCGCTGCCCGCGCTCGCGTAAGCACCCTCGCAGGGTGTCCAAACGCTCGGTGTCCCGACGGTTCCACGAGCCGGCCATCGCCGGAGCGACCGAGTCGTGGGCAAGCCGCACCCTGGCGCGCGCGTTGGTTGCCATCCATCGCGACTTCCGAAGTATGAAGCCGTCATAGCGACGACCGAGCGCGGCTCGAAATCGCGGTGCCTGATGCCGCTCTTGCGCTACTACCGAAGTGGACGGACCGTATCGGCAGTCAGAGCAGGGGTCCGCGCACTCCACGGGCGGCCAACGGCTCAGTCTTTGTCGCGTCGCGCGTCCTTGGAGAGGTCGGCGACCATAATCTCCACGATCTCCTCGGTCCGTCGCGCTCACGCGACGCCCCCGCAGCCCCTGCGCCCGCCTTCTTCGCTCGTCGCACCCTCTTTGCGCTCGGCGCATCGCGCACCGTGAGGTGCTGGGACTTCGCGCTTGGCGTGTCGCGCACGGTGCTTCGAGCGTACGGCCGCGTCAACCTCTTGCTCATGGCGGCCCTCTGTCCTCGGGTTTCGGCGGCTGCTCGGCGGGGAGCCCAAGAAATGCGCGGGCCCGCGCGGCGAGCTCGCGCAAAGAGCGAACGGCCCAAGCCTGGCCTTCCTTGAAAATGATGAGCGCCACGAACCTCTTGCTCATGGCGGCCCTCTCACGGGGGCCACGCTACGGGACGAGTCGCTCTGCTGGAATACGCCCTGGGGCGTATGAGGGCGCGTGTCCTCGAACGCTGCCCTCAGCGTGCGTCACCGCCCCCGCTCATCTTCTTCCACACGCTGAGCCAATCGGTTGCGATGCTCTTCTGGGCCGCGTCGATCGTCATCGCGTTCGAGCAGACCTGTTTGTGCAAGTAGTTCTCGACGAGATCCTTCTCGTGGAAGCCAGGCTTGGGACTCGCAGGCTCGGACCATAGATTCTCAATCGTGTTGTCGCCGCCGAGCTCGAGGGGAATCAAGTGGTCGACCTCGAACGCGCCCCTCGCTTGCGGGAAGCTGTACCCGTATTCCGTGAACGCTTGCTTGTGGACGGAGGCCCCAACGTGCCGGCGGTCGTGCGTCCCGTGATGGCAAATGATGTCGAGGTCTTTGGTCATCACGGCGCCCGGCGTACACGCGGAATCCGGAAGGACGCCACGCATTTTGCAGCCGGCGTGTTTGGTAGTCGGACCAGGAGCGAGCGCGGGAGATCTTGGCGCCTGAACCTCGGCTGTCATCAGGGGCGGAGCGGCGGGGGCGGGAAGCGGGGGCAGCGTCGATGCCGACCCAGCCGGCGACGATGAAACCGGCGGCCCCGAGGCGGTTGGCGTCGACTCGGGAGGTGTCGGGAGGCTCGCGTCTTCGGCGGACGCTGATGCAGCCGACGGGGCCGGAACCGCGGCGGCAGGGGGTGCCGCGCCTCCGCATGCCACGAGGAAGGCCGCGAAGGCGAAGAGAGCAGCGACTCGGGCTCGCATTCGAACGTTCTAGCGCGTGGCCCCTTGACCCTGGTCGGTCCCGACAACCCCTTCCAGCCAGACGAGAAGCGCAATGGCCGAGCGTCCCTTGGCGAGAAGCTCGACGCCGCCGTCGGCTGTGAGCCGCTTATCGAAGGGCGAGTCGACGTTCCACATGAAGCGAGCGAGGTCGGCGACATCCGGCTTGGCCACCGGGAAGACTGAGCCGCGCTCGTCCATGCGGTCGAGCAGGAGCATGGGCTTCCAGGAAGTCGCCGCGACGTAGAGCCTCCAAGCGTCCCCGTCGCGTCCGATGAAGAGGTCGAGGACGGGGGCTTTGGAGATCATTCCGGCGCTCGGAGGTCGAGGGTAGCATCGGCTCCGTGGCGGACGAGCGGGTGCGCATTGGGTGGCGAGACGTCTGTCTCGTCATCAAAGAGAGCGCCGAACGCCGCCTCGGCAGGCCGCTGCTTCTGATGTATCTCGTGCTCGCCATCCTCGGAGCCGTGACTGTGGCTGCGTCGCTCTTGGCGATGCGTTTATGACTCGGAGCCATGGCGTCCGTCTCGCGGGCGTCGGAATCATCGTCGCCGCGTTCGCGATGTGGCTCATCCGAACCTACAACGCGGCTCTCGCGATATCGCTTTCTGCGAGTCGCCATCCGATCGCTGGCGCGTCCACGCCGACGGGAGAGGACGGCGTGACGCTCCGCTTGGCGCTCCGCAGGCAGCGACCCGTGAGAGTCCATGTCGAACGATGCGAAGCGGAGATCCAATTCCTCGGGAGCCCTCGTGGCTTTCTGGATGCGGGGTCGCAGGTGGGCTGGGCGCTGACGCAAGCGCTCACCGCTGCCGACGACGGAAGCTCGCTCGCGTCGGGAGGCGAGGTCTCGTACCAAGTGTCTTTTTGGGCTCCGCACGATCGAGCGATTGACGTCAAAGTGATCGTTTCGGGAGCACCGCGGTTCTTTCAGTGGGTGGGCTGGCCGGCGTGGTCCGCCTCCATCACGATCCCGGCAGCGGACTCACAGAATCGGCCGGGACGCTGAAGCGGACAGACGCGCCGTCCGCGCGATGTGCGATTTCGTCCGTTCGGATGCAAACATGGCGAGGGCCCGGACGAGCCTCCACCACGACGGGTTGTCCAAGCTCGCGACGTCCCGTTGGAGCGCCCAACGCAAGCTCCATGCGTTCCCCCCGGGTGTCGGCCGACTCCCATTGGGGTCCTCTTGGCCGTTGTGCTCGCTGACCCGCAAGGTCAAGCCCGCTGGGGCTAGTGCGGCTGCGCCTGCGCACCTCGGAACCGCGCAGTGGATGTTGCCGGACACAGTGCCACGCGAATCGTTCGGGTCCGGAAACACCAACCTCTGCAGGTCGACCCGTCAAGGATGGGCTCGGCTTGTTCGAGACCCCGATAGTGCGGCGCGCTTAGTTCTCTGCCGCGAGCGGGACCGCAATGGCGGTCGATGTTGGGTCCCTAAGAGTGTCGGGTAGCGGTTGAGCCCCACGCCGGGACCGCTTCCTCCAGAAGGCCGGGCCGCCTCGCCGAAAAAGAGCACGACAAAGACGAAAGTACGCAAGTTCGGCGATGCGGCGACCGAGAGAAGGGCAGGGAACCCCTTCTGACGAGGAGCATGCAGCCATGAGAACGATCGTTCGAACTTTTCCGCCGAGCCGTACGACAAGTGTTTCGGGACCGAGGACGCGATGGAATGCGGTCGTATTTTCGACCCTGCTCATCTCGGTCGGGGGCGGGGCGGCGTCATGCGGGGGTCGGCCACGACCCGATGGCGAGGGCGACGCTGCGAACGACGCGGCAACCGAACAGGTTACCCGGCCGGACGATAGTCCCGACGAGGCCGAGGGAAGCGACAGCAACCCAGAGACCGACGCGGCAACCGAACAGGTTACCCGGCCGGACGATAGTCCCGACGAGGCCGATGTGGAGAGAAGCGACAGCAGCCCAGATACCGGCGCCGACCCCAAGAACTCGACCCAACGGCTCGGAACCGCGTGCGACGCCGCCGCGGAGTGTGCGACGGGCTATTGCGCCGATGGGGTTTGCTGCAGCACCCCGTCGTGCCCAGCTTGTCAAACGTGCGGAAGCTCGGGAGTTTGCGTGCCCGCTCCAACCGGAACGGCTTGCACCGCGACGCATGCCTCGGCTGCGGCGTGCGACGGCAACGGATCGTGTCTCGAGACCGAGTGCCAGCCTGGCTATCTCGACTGCGATGGGGACCCGAATAACGGCTGCGAGACGGCGTTCAGCCTTCCAAACTGCGGTGGCTGTGGGGTTGAGTGCAGCCCGGACAATGTCATCGCAGCTGTCTGCTCGACCAGCGGCGATTGCGGCTATAGCGCATGCCGTCCCGGCTATCTCGACTGCGACGGCGACAAGTCGAACGGCTGCGAGACACCGTTCAGCATGTCGAATTGTGGAAGTTGCGGGACAGCCTGCGCGCCATCCAATGTCGTCGGAGCAATATGCACCCCCACGAGCGGCGGGTGCACGTACGCGACGTGCGCAGTCGCGAACAGCGCGGGATATCTGTACCTCGACTGCGATGGCAACAAAGCCAACGGCTGCGAGAGCGATCCTTCCGTAGAGGCCACGTGCGGATCCTGCACGAATTCCTGCACCAGCGAGTTCTCGTGCGAACTTCGGTCGCCGGGCGGCTACTCTTGCCGCAACGACTGACCGTCGTACCCGAGCGACCGCGGACCCTCGTTCGACGTGGGGATCGCATGGTCGAACGCGAGCCGCGCTGCCCGGAGTCCCTTCGGATGGGCTCCGCTTGTTGAAACTACCGACGATGCGCGTCGCTTGCGTTTTGTTCCACGGAGCGGGCCCGCGACGACGGTCGAGCTTGCTCTCTCAAAGCCACCCGGCTTGCGCCGTCGTTGCGATGGTATAGTGCCGCAGCTCCGCGGGAGAAGTTTTCATGGGCGCCCCGAGGCGACAATACCCCGGCGAAATTCGCAAGATACTGCGTCATGCCGATCGGCTTTCGAAGTTGCTCGTGCAACTCGAGAGAACCCAGCAGGCGGGCAGCTGGGTCGTAGGCCGTTCAGGGGAATTGCGAGCCGTCGTGTCCTGCACGATCTCAGACTGGCGAGCCGGAGTCGTGGACGGGAATCTGGCTCTCGATGCGATCACTTCGTACATCGACGGCTTGCACCGAGACGCCGCCAAGCGGCTGCGATGCGGCCCGGCGCTCGAGTGTTGCAAGACCGAGGACGCGATCACGTTCGTTCCTGACGATGAGGCGGCAACCCACGCCGCGAGCTTGCTCGGCGCCGAGCATGGCGATGCGGGCACTTTGCGCGCGGGATGGAAGGACGACGCGGAGGTTCTCGACCGATTTCACGGCGAACTTGCGCTGGTTGAGATCCACGCGCGCACGCTCGCTCGACGACTCAGCACGCGGTCCGTCACGACGGATGATTTGCGTGGATTTGGTCGCGAGGGACTTCTCGATGCTGCCCGATCGTTCGACGAGCGCCATGGGACGCCCTTCTCGCATTGGGCGACCTTGCGCATCCGCAGAGCCATGATTGACGGCGTCCGATGCTGGGGCGTCCTGCCTCGACGCGTCTTGCAAGAATTGAAGAACATCGAGGACGGCGAGGCCGCTCAGGACTTTTCCGATGGCGAGGCGCGCGCTGCGAGCGGCGTCGCCATCGCCTTCGAGGAGGCGCCCAGCCGCAGCGACGGATCGATCCTCGCGGAAATGTCCCTCAGCCAGGTCCAGGCGGGACCGACGGCTTTCAGCGAGTTCTCGGCGTCGCCCGAGGAACTTGTTGGTAATGCGGAGATGCACGCTGCTTTGCGCGAGATCATGGCGCGACTACCCGACCGAGAACGCGGCGTCGTCGAGGGCTACTTCGCAGGGCGAAAGCTCAAGGAACTCGGCGCGATGGCCGGAGCGACCGAGTCGTGGGCAAGCCGCACCCTGGCGCGCGCGTTGGTTGCCATCCGTCGCGACTTCCGAAGTATGAAGCCGTCATAGTGCGTGAACGAACCGGCGACGCCTATGCGGGGCACGCAGAATGAATGCACGAAGGGGAGGGAACGTCTCGATAGCGGGAGCGCCGATGGTTCGTGGCCTTGGCCGGGGCAGCTCGCCAAGCGCTGCGCCGCGGTCAACGCTCGCCCTCGAAGTGAACTTAGTCCATGACCTCGACGACGACGGGGCCGTGGTCGCCCCAGCGGCGGTGGTTGTCGCTCGATGGAAGGAATAGTGCCCGCCAAGCCGGGCCGGGGGGGCAGCCGCGTGCCCGGCTGGCGCCGTGAGCCTACATGTCCTCTCACGGCTCGACGACGATCGGTTCCTAGCGAGCGTCCTAAACCCTCGCGGCCTACTGGGGAGCGGATGTTTCAGCGGGTGGCCCGAGTTGACAACTGAGGCGCGCGCCGTCATATTATCGATATCTCGATAAAGGTATCGTGTGACCGATATGAATGAAGATAAGTCATCGCTATACATAGAGAAAGCTAGGGAGAAAGTCGCCCTAAAAGTCCAGGAGCTGCGAACGGACCGGCATTGGACCCAGGCGGAGCTTTCTCGCCGGCTCCACCTCTCCCAGAGCCGCCTGAGCGAAATCGAGCGAGGATCGGGCTCCTTCACGGCAGAGCAGTTTCTCACGATCCTGAAGCTCTTCAACGTGACCGCGAGCGAGTTTGCTCCCGTGCCGCAAGGTCAAGACTCCGAGCTCCAGAACGCCCTCGCACGGCTTGGGGCTCTCCACCTCCAAGAGAGCTCTGACGTCCTTCCAAGCGAGCGGCTTAGCGGAGCCAGCGACGTCATTCGCGAAGCGATCGTCGGCTCGGAGTCTCCGCGACTGGTCACGGCGCTAGCGCCAGTTCTGGTCGGCAACATCGACCACGTCAACCTGAAGAAGCTTCATCTCCAGCTTACCGAGGCGGGGCTGGGCCGACGCCTGGCTTGGCTCGTCGAAAACACGCTCGAGGCGATCCGTCGGGAGCTGCCCGGTGTATCGCCGACACCTTGGCGGCGCCTGTACAGTCGTGCGCAGGTCGTGCTCGGGTCGTTTCTGGATTTCGTCAAGGTGGAGTCGGATGAAGAGCCAGCGCCGGACGTCCTCGACGCCAGCATCCGAAGCAAACAGACGCTCGCGGAGGTCACGGCGTCCGCTTCGGCGATCTCCCGACGTTGGGGAATCGTCACGACTCTGCAGCCCGAAGACTTCGTCGAAGCCTTGAGAAGCGCTCGTGCCGCTCGTCGATGACCTCTTCCGAGACCTCGACGCTCGTTGGAGTTCGCCGACGCCCGCGAAGATCCGCCTCCGAATCATCGGCTCCTCGGCTTTGATGCTTCAGACGGATTACGAGCGAGGGACAACGGACAGCGACGTCTTGGAAACGACCGACCTCACCGATGGCGTGAGGAAGCGCATGCTCGATTTGGCTGGCGAGGGGACCACGCTCCATCAGAGGCACCGGCTTTACATTCAGATTGTCCCCAGCGGCATTCCGTTCCTGCCCCAAGTCGCGCTGTACCATCCACTGGCGGCCCTCAACGCGGAGCTCCGCAACTTCGATCTCGAGGTCCTTGATGTCGTCGATGTGGTCGTGGCCAAGTTGAAGCGCTTCCACGCGGCCGATCGCGGCGACATCGATGCCATGGTCAAAGAAGGGCTCGTGCCTCACCAACGGCTCGTCGTGCGTTTCCGAGCCGCGGTCGACTACTTTTCGGGCGACGCGCGGGCACCCGACCTCGCAAACTACGTCGCCAATCTGCACGTCGTCGAGCGCGATTTCCTAGGTGTGGCCGAAACGGACGTCGAGCTGCCCGAGTGGTACGACCGATAGCAGCGAGTTTGCCGCACGTGCCCATGCGTTGCCTCCGACAAGGAAAACCGAGCCGTCCCGCATCTACAGCCCGTGCTTGACGTATTTCGCAAGGCGCAGAGTTATCGCTTGAATGGACAGTCCTGCTTTATCCGTCGAAACTGATTTCGCGTGCCCTAGTCGGCGCTTCGCCCCCAGAGCCCCCGCGGGAGCTCACACTCTGGGCGGGATGCTCGGGCGCTCGTAACGTGCGAACCGACGTGCGATGACGACCTTCTCCCGCTCGATCTGTTTCGCGATGGCAGGAACGAAGGGTCCGGACCACGGCGAAGCACGACCAAGCGCTGGGAAGTCTCTGAACTCCCGATCTTCCTCTGATCGGAGGTACGCGAGGAACGTGTCCACACGTTCGAAGCGGCCAGCCTTGTCCCGCGCAGGTACAAATTCTCGAAGGGCGGTCAACGTGGCTGTGTCGGCCAACGGCGTGTCGACCCAAACGAGGTCAAGATACGCGAACGCTCGTACCAGAAAGGTCAGGTAGTACTCGCCTGACGGCGTTGCGCGTACCGCCCGACAGTACTCCAATGGAGACTCGCCGGGGATCGCGGTGATCCCGGTATCGGATTCGATCAGCGAGCGAAATATCATCTTGTCAAGATGAAATCGGACGTCGCGCGTGTCTGGGAAGATCGCCTCGAACATTGAAACGATGCTGCCCCACTCAACGAACCCAGAACCGAACTGTGTCCGGCGCTCACTCGACTCCATCAAGAACGCCAGAATCCGTAGCGAAGTAAAATGCGAATTCGGAGGTTGCCCCGAGGTCGCGAACAGGTTGACGACTTCGTCCTCGGTGTCTCCTTCGCGGTAGTACCTTCGGTCATCCAGCATCACCGACTTGGTGAACTCGTGGAAGGGGACGTGGTATGGAATTCGGGCATGCGAGTTCTCGCGATAGATGGATAGAATCTTCCTTACATCGGTGTTCCCGGACTGCATGAAGCGGCGAAACATTCGAAGGGCTCGGCGCATGTCGCCCATGCAGATTCGCTCAAGCAGTCGAACAACGTTGGACGAACCGCTGCTTCCCTGCAATCCGACGCAGCCTCTCCAGATGGTGTCGAGGAAGGCGCGAACATCAGCGACTTTCGCTTCGTCTGTATTGTCTAGGAGCTGCTCCAAATGCTTTTGTGCGTAATCGAGTCGTTGGGCGAGCAGGTCCTTGAGGCGGGGGCTCGGGATGTGGAATCGCTGAGTGTGGAATGCGTTGAATGCCCCTTGCTGACTCGCCAAATAGTACTTTTCCTCCCGAAGGGCACAAACGATATTTGCTCCGGTCTCCGCGGCCACGTTCTGTGCAAACATGAAAATGTCCAGCTGATACGAAAGCGGATGCTGGTCTGCGTTGTCCAACGCCAGCAGGATGAAGCGGTCCGCGGCCTCGATGAGTCCGAATACTCTGGCGACGACTTCGCGGTCGCGTCCGGATAGCTCGGAGAGCTTTCGCAGTTTTTCTTGGGCGACTACGTCGGCATTGGTCGCACCAAGGGTGCGAGCCATGGCGTCGACCTGTGCCAGCTCCTCGCGAAACACATGCGCCAACAAGGCCGGCTCGTTCAACAACTTTGTGCCAACGGTGACCGGCAGTTGCTGATCGAGGAACAACCGCCGCACCAATGGGTCGTTGTTGAGCTGCTTTCGTATCGTGCTGAAGACGAAGTCCTCGAATGGCGGATTCCGCGGAGCGTCGCGAAAGTCGACATAATAGAAGGCGCCAGACTCCTCGATGGTCTTCGCGCAGTACTTCACACGAACCTGGCGAAGAAACGTAGTCTTCCCGGCGCCCACGCCCCCCAGGAGCAGGAGAACCGCGCCTCTACGGCGCGATTCGGCCATGTTCTCGATGGCCCGTTGAACGGGGACGGCTCCCGCGCGCTGAACGTCCAGATGCTCAACCTGGCCTCGAAGGTATGCTGGCGGGAGGTCCCGTATCGTAAGAATGAAGTTGTCCGCAGTGGCGTGAAGATGCGAAGAGTAAACGTAGCAATACTGCAGCGCTTGGGCCTGGTCGTCCTCAGTTAGGTCCTCGAACGCGGCGCGGAGTATGGGGATCAGTTCGCTGTTCAGCGCATTGCGAAGGAGTTTCTCGTCCGGGTTTGCGAGAGTAGATATGACGCTTTTTGTGTGTCGTGGCGTTTCGTCCGGGAAGGCGAAAAACGCGTCGAGCGTGCCTGCACGAACGGAAGGGTATGCAAGTAGGTCCCACAGTTCCGCGAAGCCAACGAGGATGTCGTCAATCGATCGAAAGACCAGGGCCTCTCCCTTGCGCCAGGGTCGATCGGTTCGCACGGCTTTGAAGACCACCAGTTGGATGCCGTTGGTCACAGCGGCGTGCGCGACGCCTTCATCCTGACAGTAGCCCGCCGCCTGCTCGATGGCCTCCTTTAGCTGGGGATCGCCAGCGACCAACGCGTTAATCGAGAACGTCCGCCTATGAGTTTGTTGCGGCACGCGGAATGGCTTCGTCGCACGCTTCGCCTCAACAATGAGGAGCGTGTTTGGTCGACCGAATTCGTAGTCAACGTAGTCTCCGCTGACCGTATGCTTCTCACGGCGAATCTGCTCCTCAGGCCATCCGAGACTGGTTACGAAGAGGGGGTCGATCACCTTCGCTCGCACGTCGGCCTCGGTGAGGGTTTCGCTGAAAAGAAGCTGAGTGGACGCTTCGAAGATCACCTTCAGCCGCGCCCGTCGCTCGTCGATATCGCCCATCCGGCGAGTATAGGCCGGTGTTGCTGGTGCGGTTGGCGCAACACAAGGGGCCGCCGTCGGGCGAGAACGGCAACGGATTCAGCCTGCTCATACCGCGAGTCTCACTCCGAAAGCCCCCTGGTGAGACGGCGAACATAACCGCGGTCGATCAGACTCTCGAACTGCGTCCTCAGCGCGCGCGCGAACACAGGGTCGTCGAGCAGGACCCCCGCCTCGATGTTTCGATCTTGGGCGGCCTCAGTCAGATTTGCCGACGTGATAAACGCTCGCGCGTCGTCCACGACTACGCACTTGGCGTGCAGGCAGGCACTCTCCTCTCCAGCGGCTTGGAGGGAGCGAGGGTCGTAGTAGACCTCGGGCAGGCGCTCCCACGGCCAGATCTCCTTGCGGAACCAGGCGACGAACGCGTCCTCGACCACATGCTCGGAGGCATGAGCCATGTACTCGAGGCGGCGGAGGTTGACGAAGACGCGGACGGTCAAGCTACCCACCTCCGCCATGCGCTTCGCGAGCGGGAGCAGCACCGGATTGCCCTTAGCCTCGCCCTCCTTCGCCTTGTGGCCGAAGGTGAAGGTCGACACGACCACCGACGCTCGTGCGCCGCGAAAGAGCTCATTGCAGACGACCGCGGTGTCCCGCGAGCCGGCGATGTCGAGGTCGGACCAGACCAGTGACGGCTCCGGCTTCAGCTCTCCGGCCTTGCGCGCGGCCTCTGCCAGCCGCAGTGCTGCGACGAGCGTGCCGCCCGCTAGGCCCGCTACGCCGAGCACTTCCATCAGATGGAGCGCCACCACCTGCTCCCCTTTCGCCACGTGACGCCCAATCTGCATCGCCCCAAAGGGGGGCACCAGAGCACCGCGCTCAACCGCGCCAGCGAGTGCACCGAGCGACGCGGCGGAGAGCACCGGCAGAGCCTCGCTCACGAGCCCTCCGCGAAGAACGCTGCATCGGTCAGGTCGACCGTCGGCACCACGAGTGAGCGATCAAGCAGCTCATTTCGTCGCTCGCACGATGGCTCCGCGATCAGGAGACATCCATGGCAGGCCGCCCCTTGCATTATGCGCCCCTCGTGCAGCTGATCCGGCTTGTGCTGGGCGCAGACCGGATCGTTGCTGCAGAGGCGTCCAAGCTCGAGCGCGGCGTCCAGGTGGCGTGCGATCCGCCGACCGACCTGCACAAGGCCGCCGAGGGTGCCCTCGGCGTCGGGGGTGCCCGTGTAGAGCAGCACTGCGTACGCTCCGTCGCGGACGTAGATGCGCTCACGGATGCTCGCCGCCGCGTAGCCGCACTCGAGGGCGATGGCCGTGAGGAGCAGGTGCGAGAGCGAATGCAGCATGATGTACGGCATGTAGATCTGCTCCACACGCTCGAGCGGGATAACGTTCTTCAACGTGCTCTGGACCCCACCCTGAAACTCGAGCGCTCGCCGCTTCACAGCGCGGCGAGTCGTCCAGTCCTTCACCTTTCCAGCGTCGAGCGCGAGGAAGACGCCCTCGCCACGATTCTCAATCGCGGGCAGCCATCGGGTCTCGAGAGCGAGGGCTGCAAGGCGGACGCCAAGGTCCACCTCAGAGTCAACGGGCAACGCCGGAGACTCGAAGCGCGTAAAACCGATCTCGCTGATCACCTCGCGCAGGCGATGGGCTAAGACCACGCGTTCGACGGCCCGGATCGCCCCGTTTCGCTTCGCATCGAGCGGCAAGCGTCGCGCGTAGAAGTCGCCCTCGGGCTTGTCGTCGCCAAGCTCGTTCGGGACCGAGAGGAACGTGTCGAGCTCGACGTCCTTCAGGCCCTTCTGCGTCCCGGCGTCTCCGCCCCGGCGGCGCTCACACTCAGCCCATACCTCGGCGTCGGTCAGCCCCTCGAGAGCGAGCTGCACGCGCTGCTTCTTTCGCTCGCGTTTGACATCTGCGGGGCTCTCCCCGACGGAGAGGAAGTCGTCCCAGACAGAATCGACGGCCTTGCGCACGCGCTCGTCGTGGTCCGGGATCGAGATCGCTCGCTCGACCACCGGGAAGTACGCATTGCTCGCGTGGCGGATCAGGAGCTTGTTGCGGTGGGGCTTGTCATGGGGGCCTGCGCAGGTCTCCCGCGCCATCGGTCCTAGCCATGGGCGGTCGCCTCGGCAATCTCCGAGCACGGAGCGCTCCTCGGACGTGTTCTGGAGTCGCACGAGCGACATCGGCTTGCTCGCGCATCCATCGCATCGGACGAAAAGCTCGGAGAGATCGCCGGTCGTGCCGCGCTCGTCGAACCAGAGCTGGCCCCCGCAAGCCACGCCTTCGCCGTGCATCAGGTGCGGCCAGTCGATGTCGCTCACGTGACCGTTGGGGCAGGCCTGGACGAAGCGAACGGGCACGACGGGCCAGTCTTTGCGTTTGCGCTTGCCGGTGGGGTCGTCGCCGACATAGCGGCCTTTGACGAGTGCCTTGCGGTGCACCAGAGGTCGCGATCTGCCGTACTGCTTGGTGCTCACCTCGAACTGCGCGACGAACCACTCGGGGAACTGCCAGGCCACGATGCCGATCCCGAGATCGTCCTCGCGTTCCGGAACCGGCGGCGCCCGAAGCTCCAGGAACGGCAGCCCGAGACGCCGACGCAGGTTCCCGAGCAGTCGTGGCTCGGGGACAAGCAGTGCGTCGCCCACCCAATGCTCGAGGCCGGCGACAAGCACCGCGTAGTCCGGAAGATCGACAAGTGCGCCCGGTCCGTACGTGGAGACAATCTGGCTCTGCCGGATCTTGACGAGGCTCACGTCGCCTCCGGGGTGCCACCGTCGAGGCGACGAACGATGACGGACACCTCGGCCTCCACGTCGCGAAGCGACCACTGCGCTTTGAACTTGCGGAGCTTGGAGTGAGGTGGCTCCCTCTTCAAGTCTGCGTCGAGCGGGTCGTGAAGGAGCGGAGGCCGAGGCTTGGCCTCGAAGGGTCCGTACTGGAGGCCGGCTTGGACCGTGGCCTTCTCGGCGGCGATCTGCTCCCAGGCGTCGAGGAGATCGTCGACTCGAGAAGCGATCTTGCCACCTAGCTCTTGGCGCTCTGCTTGCTCCATGTCTTTGGTGTGGTTTTCCGCACGAGCGCGCACGGTCGTTTTGAGCCAGCCGAGCCGAGCGCGATGGAGCGCGAGGTCCGCTGCACGGGCGGCAGGCGTTAGCGCGGCTTCACCGTGCCGCGCCAACGAGACCACCACGGCGGCGAGCCCGCGATCGACCGCGCGCGGGGCGAATGGCGTTACGCTGGTTGCCTCGACCGCGCGATAGAATGTTTCGTGGTACGCCTCGAACCGCTCGTAGTGAGACCGGTCGCGCGGCTTGTGCACGTTGAGTAGCGTGATGACGAGACCGGGCCGCTCTTCATCACGACCGACGCGGCTCGTGGCCTGGATGTACTCGGCAGACGTCTTTGGCTGGCCGAGCACCACCATCAAGCCGAGGCGTGTGATGTCGAGGCCGACCGAGATCATGTTCGTGGCGAGAGCGACGTCGACGCGGCCGTCCTGTCCAAACGGAAGGGCGAGGCGCCGTTTCGCCTGCGCGACACGGTTGGTCGGTTCGCGTGAGGTAAGCTCAATCGCCTCAAACTGGATGGTGCGATCCACGAACGGGCAGTCGAGCTCGGCCACCCGGCGATGCCGGAAGTACCCATGGAGTCGGCTTCGCACTTCGTCCTCGACGATGCGACGGCTTCCACCGAGCTCCCGCAGAGCGTTGAAGTACCCCAGAAGCGTCATGTACGGATCGGCGGGATTCGTCGCGTTGGCCGCGCCTCCAGCCGCGTCGTAGTGCTTCTTCCCAGCCGAAAGCATTGCCAGGTAGGTACGCAGAAGGACAACCTTCAAGCTGCGCCCCTGGGCTGCCACACCCACGTAGAGCCGCGGATTCTTCTCCGACGAGTTCATCGTGTGAGCGAAGAACGAGTCGCGGCGATCAGGGCCAGGGGGCGGGAACACATCAACCTGCGACCGATTGAAGAGCGCGCGAACCTGGGCCTCAGCTCGGCGCACCGTGGCGGTGGACGCCACAATCTTTGGGAGTACCGTCTTTCCATCAACCTCGCGGCGGCAGAGAGCCTCCACGGCGGTTTCGTACAGTCCCACCATCGTGCCCAGTGGCCCGCTGATGAGGTGGAGCTCGTCCTGGATAATCAGGTCAAGCGGCAGAAGGGGCCGCGGAAGCTTGCTACCGCCAGCGCCATCGCCCGATCCATAAAAGCCACCGCCGTCGAACCGCTCGACCTTGCCGAAGAGCTTGCCCGGAGTCGAAAGCCACGGAAGCGACGCGAGCTTGTCGACTGTGGCGATGATGAAGCAGGGAAGTCGACGGTAGAGCGGCTCGTCGACGGCGACGATGGGCAGCGCGTTGTCTCGCGTGAACGCGCAGTCCTCGTTTGCGCATGTGATGCGCAAATCGGTTGGGTGATCCGTAGTCGGAACGAGGCGGAACGACGTGGCTTCAAACTTGGTCCCACACCACGGGCAATTCTCGATGGGAATTGGCGCCGGCTTGTACTTGCTGTCGTTCTGGAACGCGATTGTTCGCGCCCGCGCGGAGGTTCGGTCGTTGTCTCCCTTCTTCCCCATGCGATTCGGGGTCGCCTTGCGGCCGACCCAAAGCCCGATCTCGAAGGGCCACTTGCCCAGCTTCTCGACGTCCTTCTGCCGCTCGAGCTCGAGGGCGCAAATGAGGGTGGCGGCGCGACCGAGCTGGTCAAGCGTCAGGAGGCGTAGTGTGTAGCGCATCAGCACGCTGACGCCGGACGAGGTTACGCTCGGATCACGAAGCCTGCGGAGGGCCAGCGTGAACGCCACGAGCCCGAGGTAGGCCTCCGTCTTGCCGCCGCCCGTGGGAAAGAACAGCAGGTCGAGGACCTGGCGCTCCGGGTCAGTGGGCTTTGCGATGCCGCGAAGGTTCATCAGCACGAACGCGAGCTGGAACGGGTGCCACTTGGGCGCGCTTATCTGGTCGGGGCGCAAGCGTTTGAGCTGTGCGGCTCGCTGGCGCGCCGCTGCCGCCATCGTACGGTTCGCAATCCGGAAAGCCTCGAGGACGAGCGGGTCCTCGAGTTCGACGAGCCCGTGGGCGATGCGCTGACGCGCGAGCTCGCACCGATCGAGGAGATCCTTGGCCACCTCGGCGCGCCGAGTCTGGGTCGGCGCGGCTGCGCGCTGCTTCGCAATCCAGGTGCCGTACTCCGTGCCAAACGCGCCGAGCGCAGCCTTCGCCGCGGCCGCCGTTTGCACGGCTGCAAGGTTCTCCATCGAAAGCTCGACACCCGCGATGCTGGTCGGGTCCACCTTCTCGACCGCCGCGACCGGGATCCAGGTGCTACGCACCTCGTGGCAGGCATCGCCTTCCACGACGGCGTCAGTCGAAACACCGTGGCCCACGGAGAACTCGAACGTGTTGCGGTACTGAAGGTCTGCGATGCGCTCGTCGGCGTCATCATCAACGAGGCCACGGAGGTTCGGTCGCGGCACGAATGACTGTCGTCCCGCGAGATTCAGCTGGGGCTCGAGAAAATTGGCCTGCTTGTTCCCATGAATGACGGTGTGCGGATCGGTCGTGCGCAGGATCAATTGCGCTTGGAAAAGATGTCCCTCATCGACGCGCTCCTCTGCCTCCGGATTCCGCTCGTTCACCAGGAACACGGAGACCGCGCGCGTGCCCACCGGCAGCTCGCCGCCCTTTGGACCAAGGTTACTCACGTCGCGTGCCGAAACGTAGAGGCACACGCCTCGGCTGTCCGCTAGCTCCGTGCGGCCAAGCCCCTTCGGTGGCAGGGAGACGTCCACCCTGTGCACGCGCTGGGCGCGCTGCCACGCCTTCCGGTCTGGGTGCTCAGCATCTTGCGACGACACCTTCGTGTAGTCGCCCCACAGCATCTCCACCGAGAGCGTATTCGCTCCCTTGGGCACCAGGACGCTGATGCCGATCGAGGACGGCAGGAACACCTTGCGTGCGGGCGCCTTGTCGGGCTCCACGTCGTCGTCACCGGTGCCGTCCTCGGAGCCGACGACCGCGTCGAGTACCTCCTCAGATTCCGGATCGTGCTTCTGGGACTCCGGCGCGGCGGTGGGGACGAGATAGCCTGTGAGGTACCAACGCGAGGGCGGCTCGCTCTCCCAAAGTCGCTCGGCCTCGAGAGAATGGCCCCGACCGGGGCCGACGAGGTCGAGTTGTAGGGTCTCAATGAGCTTCTGACGGATTTCGGCGGACGTCGTCATTCGTCATCTCCCCCGTCGAACAGACCACTCTGCCCGGTGGGTGCGGGTTTCTTCGAGCCTTTTGCACGCCTACGAGGTTTTCTATCGGCGGCGCCCGGCGTTCCTGGTTGGGGCGGCGCCGTTCCCGTTTGCGCCTTCGCGCGCTGGGCGTTCAGCTCAAGCAACCGCGCGAGGACCTCGTCACGGACATCGTCAGACCAGCGATATCGCCAGGGCTTCTTCTTGCGTCGGCCGCTGGAGACTTCCGCGTCGTCGTCGTCTTCCTCGTAGTCGAGGAGGAATTCGCAAGTCGGATGAATGTCGGTCCACCCGTAGGCGTCGAGAACGGCCCGGTCCATAGTGGCGTGAAGCTCGCGGAGCGTGAGGATGTCAGGGTCGGCTTCGTCAGGCTGGTGGAATCGGTTGTAGGTGTCCGTCAGGCCCTCTTGATTGCGTTCCATCAGTGAGGCTCGAAACGAGAAGTACCTCTCGCCGGCGGACTCAACACCATGGACCGTCTCAGGAATCGGAAACGTGGCAAAACAGTCAGACACTGCGTAGTTGAGACCATCGCCGCGCGAAGACGAAACAAAGCGCGCCCACGATTCGTGGACTCGACATTGAAGCAGGCCGAACGTGGCCGCATCCGCGAACCGGAAGAGCACCAGCTTGTGTGAATAGATCATGCTCGTTGGAAGGAATGTGACGGCCCAGTGTTTGCTCACTTCAGACGAAGCCAGGACCCGCTTCATCCCGTCGATGGCGGAGTAGAATCCAGGCCTATGAGCCTGGTAGGCCCACCACCGGCGCTTTAGTGGTCGATTGACCGGGTTTTCGCCAAGTGCCTCCCGCTCGGGCTTGACCCGCTCTCGCACGATCTTCAGGAGCTCGGGCCACTGCGAAAGCTCCGCTTCCTCGCGAATGTCGCTGAGGTAGATGACATGTCTACGGGGTGCATGCGTCGGATCCTCATTCACTTCGCTGCCCCCGAGATAAGGAAGGATCCTCGACGCAGACTGTGGCTCGTTGGACAGGACGTGGCGCATGAGCGCCGTCGGGTTGGCCTTTCGATCATGGTCGTCGAATAGAAAGCCTTGTCCATAGATCTTGCTTCCCTGAGAGTATTGGTCCACAGGCCATTTCAGCACCGACGGACTCTCATCGCCTCCGCGATGAAATAGATACGCGCTGATCCTGTGAACCTGGCGGACGCCTAGCATCGCAGGCGAAGACGTGGGACCCCTGGTGACATGAACCGCGCTTACGATGACAGAGGCTCGCCCAGGCCATTCAATCCTCTTCGTCGCCGCGTAGATCGTGCCGCCATGGGAACAAATCCAGCGAAGGCCTCCGTCGCGGGTATCGCCCTGCGCAATCGTTTGGGTAGCAAGCAATCCCATCGTCCCCGAAGGACGGAGCAGACCAAACAGGCGACGAAAGAAGAAGGCCACGAGGTCGCACGTGTTCGCCGCGCCAGGGAACGCGTCTGTCAGAAACGCAAAGTAGGGCATTCCAAACGACGTCGTGACCTTGCGCCCACCCATGAACGGTGGATTCCCAACCAAGGCGTCAAAGCCGTTTGGGCGACGATCGAAGACCTCTGGAAACTCGATCTGCCAGTGGAAGCACGGCACCGGATTCTCGCCATGTCGCAACTCCGCAACGAGAGTCTCGACGTCCCCGGACGAGTCGCGCCCCGAGAGCCAAGTCTGTGTCTTGGTTTCCCACCGTGCCCGGGCCTCCTCCCGTGCCTTCGGCTTGTCCTCCGAGAAAAAGCTCGCAACCAGGGCATCCCCCACCATCCGAACCTTCGCGAGCGCGTCGTCCGCGTCGCGAAGCAGCTGCCGTTTTTCGCGAACGTCATCCGAGTTCGCGAGGTCTGGGATCTTTGCGCGCAGCGCCATCGCCTCTGCGATCGCCTTTTCTACCAACGCCCGGATCACTGGGAGCTGCTTGTCGGGCGCCCAGTGGAAGCTCGCGATCTGCTCGCGCGTCAGCCCAACGAGCGAGTCGCCGTGACGAATCGAGTGGTCGAGGAACGTGAACGCGTGGTCACGCGCCATAGTGGCCAGCCAGAGCGAGAGCTTGCCCAGGTCAACGGCGAACGGGTTCTTGTCGACGCCATAAAGGCAGTGCTGCGCCACCTGCCGCTGCGCGTAGAGCAGCATATCCTCGTCGGGCGGAATGTCCGTCGGGCGCGCGTGAACGTCGTAGGCCTTCACGAGCTGGTCGGCGAGCTGCCGGCAGGTCTCGACGAGGAAGGCGCCCGAGCCCATAGCCGGATCGCACACCTTGAGGGCGAGCAGCTGCTCTGGCTTCGGGTTCGCGCCCAGGTCCGCGAGGATCGGCCGCAGCGTCGTTCGCACGATTGGCTCGGTCAGCTCGCGCGGCGTGTAGTGAGAGCCCGATCGGCGTCGCTCATCGGTGGGCTGTAGGTACAGCCCACCAGCTGGCACCGTGCGCGGAGTGAGCGGCGAGATCCGTCGGCTCAGCGCAGCGACGAGGTCATCGACCGTGGCAGCCTCCTTCAACGCTTCGGCGGCCTTGTCGGCCAATTCAATGCTCGCCGCCTCCTTGAGAAGCTTCTCACGCTCCGCGCCCTTCGTCGCGAGCAGCGTCTCGAGGCCGACAACGACGTGCTGTTTTCCGACGCCGATGGATGTCTCCAGGGCGCGCTCGAGACGGAAGCCCATCATATTCTCGTAGACGGAGCCGATCTGCTGCACGTCGAGTGCCCGGTACGAGAGTCGCTCGCTGTCGAGCAGCAGGAGCTTCTCGAGCACGCGCAGCACCACACCGTCGGGCACCTTGGGCACTGCCACAGGCGCGCCCATCACGCGGTTGATACGAAGCGGACGTCCCTCGAGGAAGGCCCAGCCGTCGGGATCGAAGAGGTGCCCGTATCGCGGCGGAAGGTGCAGGTCACCGCGCTTGGCTCCGTCGTGCACCATGCGGAAGAGCACGAGGAGTCGCGACCACGCACCGTAGCGCTGGTCCATCGTGTCGGGGAAGCGCCCAGCGTCAATGCGCAACTTGTCGAAGAGACCCACCAGCGAGTAGTTGCGCACGTAAGCCGCGGACGACGAGAGGAGGTCGCGCTCTTCGGCGTAGAGGATGAACACGAGCCGGAGCAGAACTGCGAGTAGGCCGCCGTAGATGTGGTCCGGGTCTTCGCGGACCGTGGCATCGAGCAGGCTCCCTTTCGCCGCCGCGTTCGCCGATTGGAACCCGCGCAAGAGTTCGTTTAGCGCCTCGAGAACCTGTCCCGCGAGCTTCGTCGACACGACGTTCTGATACTTGCGACTCTCCTTAAGGATGTGCGGAAGCCGCTGATCCCGCGGCAGCGTGAACAGGCGCGCGGAGCCGAGGAGCATGCAGAGCGCCGAGAGCATGTCGCGGTCGAGTGCTGTTCCCAGGCGATGCACCGGCCAGGTGATATGCCCGGAGGACTCTCCGCGCGGCGCATACACTAGCCTGATAAAGTGGCCGTTGCAGAGAATGCCAATCGGCACCGCGGTCTCGCGAAGCAGTCGTTCCAGGCGAGCTTGCGGGCTCGCGTGCCACGCGCGATCGTCCTCCGCCTCCGCATCATCGAAGGACGTTCCGGGCGAAAGCTCCTGGATCAGGGTCATCCAGTTGTCGGAGGCGCCGGGAGGGACACTGCCGCGCACGGGTGCAACATCTTCCGGCAGCCCCTGCACCGCATACGTGGGCCGAAGCGTCTCGCCAAACTCCGACAACACGACATCGAGTGAATCGGGCAGCGGGCGCTGGCCGTCGAGCCCGACGAGGCGGCTCGGCCTCCAGCCAAGCACCTCTGTGGCGAGCGAAGCGAAACTCAGCGGGCGCGGAGGCAGCAGCGAGCGTCGTGCTTCTGGACTCGGTGGAATAGGGGTGATGAGGGCAAGCAGGGCCTGCTGCTGAGCAATGATGTTCTTGTCTGGAAATGCCTGGGCCGCGAGCAACGCCGGTGGCGACACCACCAGACCGACGGGCTGTAGCAGCCCGATCCAGTCGCGATGCACTCGAAGCTCGTGGTCAGTCGCCATGGCTCACCCCGTCACTGGCCACAGGTAGGCGATGCCAACGGGCTCGATGCGCGTCGCCCTCACTGCATAGCTCCGCAGAATTCGCTTCGGCTCAAGCTCGGTCTCGCGGGGAATGGCGTCGAGGCGACGTCTCCAGAACTTCGCGTTGTCGCGGAGCTGCCGCCACTCCTGATCGTCAAATCCCTTGAACTCGAGCGCTTGCTGCGGATCCTCCACCTTGGTCAGCTCACGCTCGATCCGCTTCCTTTGTCCCTCGAGGATCTCCACCATCTCGCGGGCCTCGCGCTGACCGCGCTCGTCGAGCTTTGCGATCGCCTTCGAGGCGACCAACTCACAGCGGGCTTGGAGGTGCGGGAGGAGCTCCGTCACGTCTGTGGGGGCCGAGCGGAGGATGTTCCTCTGGACCTCCGGCGCGACCGAGAGCCCGCTGGCCTTGGAGATGGAGGCCAGCAAGATTTCCCAGGACTTCGCCTGGGCGTCCTCGGCGTACGGCTTGAGGCCACCCTTGCGTGCCGTCGGGTCAACCCAGCGCGCGGCCACGGAAACCACCTCGTCGTGCAGGCGCGCTGCGCGGTCTCCGTAGAGCGAGAGCCGCCCCAGCAAGAGCACGCGCGGGACGGCGTCGTCGGTCTGTCCGACACATGCACGCGCAAGGTCGTCGAGGACGAATCCCTGTGCGAGAAAGCGTCCGAGAAGCCGCTGCACCAGGCGGTGCTCCAGATGCAAGTGAACCACGTCCTCGTCGATGTGCCCGGGGTCCTTGAACACGACCGGCCGAATGGGCGCCGTCCGACGCCACTCCCAAACCTTCATCCCCGGTGGTCGAGGACTCCGCAACGTATCGAGTGTGTCCGCCCAGGTCGGATCTGCCCCCGCGCGTCGGTCGAGCGCCGGAACCTCGAAGGCCTGATCATTGCGACCGGCTGATGGCTTCAGCAGGTCGGCACCGAGCATTCCGAGCGATTCGCACAGCACGTCGCGGAGTTGCCCCTCGTTCAGATCGAGTGACCGACGTGACTGGTCGAGAATGTTACGTAGTTCATCGAGCTGCTTTTGCAGCGCCACCTTGCGCTCGCGTACACCCTCGAGCTCTTCGGGTGCGGCCTGGCTCGTTGGCTCAGCGGTGTCCTTACGGAGAGCCTCGGCGAGCTCTTTCCTGCCGCGCGGGCCAATGCCCTGGGCGAGCCGGCTCGTCATGCGCTCCTCGAGAACGGGCGGCATACTCCCCAGCTCCTCGTGGATCACCTTGGTGCGCTCGGCGAGCACCTCGAGGACGCGGTCGGCGTCGCGCTGAGCGTAGACGAAATAGTGGCAGCGCACCTCGGCGGCGCGCTGAAGCTTGCGATCGATGCGGCCGTTACGCTGCTCGAGGCGCGAGGGGTTCCACGGAAGATCGATGTGGAAGAGGTCCGCGCAGTGATTCTGCAGGTTCACGCCTTCGCGTGCCGCATCCGTAGCAACGAGAATTCGGAGCGGGTGCTTCTTGGGGTCAGTGTTGAACGCGCGCTTCACCTCCTCGCGCAGTTCGTCCGGCATGCCGCCATGGAAGGTTGCGAGGCGGTCATCGCCTTGGTCGCTCGTGCCGATGGCCGCCTTGAGCTGCTGCTCAAGGTAGCGCTTCGTGTCGGCGTACTCCGTGAAGATGACCACCCGCCGGGGTAGCCACTCCGCGGGAGTGCCTAAGGACGGCACACCGAGCGCGGGCAGCTTTGGGCACATCTCGCGACGTATCCAGTCGACCAGCCAGCGCACTCGGGCATCGGGCAGACGTCGCGAGCGCTCGGCCAACTCCTCCATCCTTGTGACAAGATCAACCTCGCGCGCGGACGGCTTGCCGCCACCGGCTTCGGTCGCGGCTTCGACGATCTGCTCCTCTTCGGTCTCGACCTCGTCCTCGGCTAGCTCGGAACGGTCGTCTTCGGCGTCAGGCTGTGCGAGCAATAGCTCGAGGTTGGCCGCGGTAGGCGCAGCGGCCCTCGGCTCGGACGTCGCTCGCTCGAGCGCGCGCCGATGCGCCATGAGCGTGCGATGGAACGCCTCGATCGACGAGAACAGGCGCTTCTGAAGATTGACGAGAACGAGGCCCTGTGCGGCGCGCTGCTTTGCGGGCAGCCCCTCGAGCCGCGCCTCACGTGCTTCCCAGTACTCGTCGAGAAGCTTTGCCAGCGCGAGCTCAGGCGCATCCGCCGGCAGACCCTGGATGCTGACCTTGACGATCGTGCGAACCGGGAAGCCCCCCGATACCTCGCGCAGGTCGGCCTTCAGGCGGCGAACCATCACCTCGTCCCGGAGCTTTGGCTCGACGGGAGTCCCGCGGACGAAGCGCTGCGGGTCGAGGATCTCGAGCAGCGCCGAGAAGCTGTTGGAGAGTCCGTTGTGCGGCGTCGCGGAGAGGAACAGCCGGTGCTCGAAGCGCTCCGCCAGATCGCGAACGGCGCGCGTGAACTGCGAGTCGATGGCGTACTTCGAGCTGCTGGCGGGCGCGGCGTGGTGCGCCTCATCGAGGATGAGGAGAGAGCCGGGCTCGGCGCCGTCGCGCGGCTTGCCGTTCTCGTCGAGGCTGAGCAGGTCGCGGAGCGGTGCGGCGTACTCCTCGTCGCGCAGGAGCGCGTGCGAGAGAATATAGCGCGAGTGGGTGGTCCACGGATTCACTGCATAGCCGCGCTCCCGTCGGCAGCGGGCCACGTAGTCGCGATCGTAGATGACGAACGTGAGTCCGAATCGCCGTTCGAGCTCCTCCCGCCACTGGATGACAACCGACGGCGGAGCCACAACGACCGTGCGGCGCACGCGTTGGCGCATGAGCATCTCGCGCAGCACGAGTCCGGCCTCGATGGTCTTCCCGAGCCCGACGTCGTCAGCGATGAAGAGATTCACACGTGGCAGCCGGAGTGCTTTGCGGAGCGGCTCGAGCTGGTAGGACATCACCTCGATGCCCGCACGCCAGGGCGACTGAAAGAGCCGCGGGTTGGTCGCCGTGACGCAGTTCCAGCGGAGCGCGTGGAGGTAGGCCGCGAAGCGCGAGGGGGCGTCGAAATCTCGCCGGCCCAGCCTCTCCCACGATGCGCGGACAACCTCGGTATCGACCTCATGCTCCCAAAGGACCTCCAGAGCCTCACCTTGCGCGTCGTCATCCAGGCACGACATCGAGACGAGCGTGGCCTCTCCGGGCGCCGGTGGCGGCTGCACGTCCTCGACCAGGTACTGACGCTGACGCACGCGCACGATCTCTCCAGGAGCGGGTGCAGCTGGAAGAAACTGCGTACTCATTTTTCGCCGACGCCGCCCCCGTGCTCGGTTCCGGCGGCTCCCGCTGGCAAGCCGCGGTGCTCGATGCAGCGGGAGATCGAGTCCCTCACTGCGCCCAAGTGTTTCGCGACGTCATCGACAGGCGACCAAAGCTCGGTCATCGAAGCTGCTCTCGTCGCCAAGGCCCCACCAGGTACGACGGTATCCGAGACCGGATTGGTCGCCAACGCTCGGAATGAGTCGGCTTCCGTCGTGCGCAAGAGGGGTTGCCTACAGAGCTGATCTCGTAAAGAGGGCACGCGGTGCGGACGATCCGCGCCGGGTCAAGGAGCATTTCGAGGAGAAGGTTCGGGCGTCCGCGCGTCACCCTACATGGGGAATGCCCTTGGTGGCCCCCTTAGCCGCGACCCTATACGCCTCCGTGAGCAACGCATCGAGGCTTCTGAAGGAGCAGCTCCGACTCGACGACGACGTGAAGTCGTTCGAGGGAGCGGCCGAGAATGGAAACGGCCCTCAGCGTGCGCAACGCCATGCTCAGCCTCCTGCGGGACACGGGTTCCGTGCGCGCGCTTTCACGCGGTCTTCCAGCGGTCGCACCGCGAGAGGGCCAGCGGTCGGGTGGTGCTCGACTTCTTTCTATCCGCCCGACGCCACCGAGCTGCCGAGCCAGCTGATCGTCATCGAAGAGAACGTCGCCGCGCGGCGTCGGCGATGGCGCGCGCTCGTGGACCGCGCCGGCGGTTCGGACGCCTATTTCACAGCTGCAAGGTTCGCAGCGTACCGCAGGCAGTGAACGCAGCGTCCGGGCGGCGGTCTCCGAGCCATACGAACGACCTAGCGCGCCGTAGGCGTTCATGCTGCTGATCTGCTGGACGTCAACGAATGCGAGGGGTGCTCGGCGAGGGCAGCGACGCGGGGCGCCGTTCTTGTCCTTCGGGTACCAGATCGATCCCGTCTTGGAGGTGTCCGTCATGTCGCTCCCTCTTCCGATGGGAGATCGTTCGGAGACGCGGATGGCGGCGACTCCGCGTGGTACCGCGCGACCTCTGCGATCAGCAGGTAGGTCTGTATGAGCGTCAGCCGGGCTTCGCGCGGGTCGATTTCCGCGTGAACGCCTTTGCACGTCTTGTCGTAGACGGCATCGAGCCTTGCCGACAAGTGGAGCATTTCTGCTTCCAAGATCGCTCGCGTGCTCCCGCTAAGGGCGCGTTGTTCGATGAAGGCAAGAAGCCGATTTAGGTACTGGTTCGCTCCAACCTTGCGCATTCGATCCGAGGCATCCTTGTAGTCGTCGCGCGGAGGGAAGACCGCATCAGCGACGCTGTTTAGGACTCGGCGACACGAGCCAAGAGCTTCGGAAAGGGCCTCGGCGTGCCCCTCGCGAAGCCTCTCGCTCGCAGCAAGTAGCTGAGCGGCCGCCTTCGGACAGTTCGCCCTAACGAACATGTCGACGTCGGTGCGGGCGGTCTCGAAGACGTCCTCCGCAACATCCCCAAGCTCCAAGGCAATCAGGGTGTCGCTAGCGTACTGATGAAGCATGCTTTTCTGCCTGGCGAAATTCGACTTCCAGGAGACTGCGTTTGTCTTTTGCGCGAGAATACTGGCTGTCATTGAGCTAATCACTGATTGGGTCGCCCTCGACTCGATGAAGTTTGCAACGGGCGCGTTGATAGCGGGGCTCTGTAACTTATTGAGAACGATCTCTGCTGCCTTCGCTTCCGCCTCGATCATGGGCAAGCTCGGCTGGTACGTCTTTCCATTTTCCAAACGGCGGAGCGTGTATTTGGCGCAGGTTCCCAGGTCGTGCAGATTCGTATCCGAGGGGTAGCCGCGGAGTTCCAGATCGAGCCATCGTGCCGCGTCGCCGTCTCGGAGCAGACGCGCAAGCCTCTGGCCTAGCATCAAGCACTTCTCGATAGGGGTATCCTCCGTCTCGAGCATGTCCACGAGCCGACGTGCCGCTTCGCGCGCCTGCGCCAACCGAGAGCTAGTCGATTCGCTCAAGTTGCACCGCGAGCTCCAGCTGTTTGCCTCCTGGTATGAACTTGGGCTTGACAGGCTCCCCGGCTATCCATCGCTCGATCTCCGCAAGGTCCGCCAAGAACTCTTCGCTTGTCACCTGCAAGTAGCTCCAAGCGCTAAATTCGCGTGGCTGATGCGGGCGGCACCCGCGACGCGCACGCGCGAGCCTTACACGTGCTGCTTCCGTGTCTCCGACCACATGCAACGCGATCGCCATGCACTGCAGATAGTTGAGCCCCTTTTCATTGCTGTCGAGCTCGACGACCCGTCGAAACATGTCCGGGGCGGGTGCGCCGAGAGCACCCCATTCCGCCATCGCATAGTTGAAGATGTCTCGTATGTCCGAACCCTGCAGCACGATGGCTCGGTTAACCGCTATCGTTTGCATGGCCTCAGCGCACTTCCCCTGGCCAATGAGAACGAGGACTAGATTGTGTGTCACACTCCCTTTCGACATGAGTTTTTCCGCAACAGGGAGGGCGCTCCGCGACGACATGAAGGCCTCGGCCAGTGATTCGCTGGTGCGTTGATCCAAGGCCGACAAGGCGGGCAAGTTCGCCAACGCGGGTAGAAGGTTGGGTGCGTACTCGAGCGCTAAATGGACGGCCTTTGAAAGTGCGCTCGGCGTCATTGGCTCGCAGCTCACCGTCGCAGCGATGTCCTCAGCCGCTCCCTTCGTGTCTCCTCGAGCCGCGCGAAGACTTGCACGCGAAAGGAATGTGCTGGCGGTCTCATACCTACTATCCACCGCTGCGTTGAGTAGGTTCTCCGCTTCCTTTCGATCGCCCAGTCGTTGGTAGACCTGCGCAAGGGCAGCGAGCACCTCACCATCACGCTGATGGAAGTCAGCGATTTTGGCGAGCCGGCTCCCGCTGAGATCGGCAAACTCGATCTCACGTCGCCGCTTCAGAAGACCTCGGACGTAGGCCAAAGCGCCATCACGATCCTCAAGGTTCTTCGAACGTACTTCTTCGACGAGGCGCTTGTATTCGGTGGTCAGCCGACTTCGAGGATGATCAAGCACGAAGACGCTCTGATCAAGCAGAGCCAAACTGCTGTAGTGGTGGAGCGTTAGAAAGTCATCCGCGCACTGCAGAGAGTCTTTGGCGTGATCAATCCGATTCTTCAGGATGAGATCCTCGTCGTCGAGGTCTTGGACGTTCGACATGACAAAGTGCAGGTCGATGTTCTTCTTTGTCGGTTCTTGACCCTCGAGTCGGATCGCCCGAATGACCTTCGTAAGGCCGACGATATTTTGCTCCGTAGGCTGAAACATGGCTACGACGGCGTCGGGCAGCTGGCGCGTGCAAATACCGCCGATGTCCGTATGGCCAGTGCGCGAGTCGATCAGGACGTAGTCGAACTTGCCGAAATCCCTCCACTGGTGCTTGAGGTCCTCAAAAAACAGATAGCCCTGCCGCTCCGTATAGAGAGTTCGCCAGTTGATCTCGGAAAAGCGCAGGCTGTATTGGGGATCCTGTGAGCCAGACGCCATCACGGAGATCGTGCCGCCTTCGTCGCATCGCCAAACATCTTGTGCGATGAATTCTTCGACGTCGGGGGCAGTGTCGGTTTGAAGGTATTCCTGGACGTAGTGGACGAGACCCCGCTCCGCCTGCACCTGCGAGAAGATCGGATAGGTCGTCAGTCCAGGCGCCTCGAGGTCGAAATCGACAACGAGAACGCGCCGCCCTCGCATTGCGAGCGCTGCCGCCACGTTCACAAGGGCCATCGTGCGACCGACGCCACCTTTGAACGAGTAGAACGTAGCAACGTACATGGCCTACCCGGTTGCTCGGCAAAGCTCGAAGGTCAGCGAGCGGCGTTTCTCCTCCGGCGAGTGCTCGGTACGAAAGACCCCGGACGCTCGACGCGGAGAGCCGCCGTCGACAAGGCTTCGCAGTCGCGCAAGCGTCGATCCATCGTCGATGAGACGCAGGAACCGATCGGCGGAAATGCTTTGAACTAGTGCCCCCGATTCCCACCGTTTGATCGACGCTTCGCCGAAGCCAGTAAGCCGAACGAGTTCGGTACGCGTCAGTCCGAGACGCTCACGAAAGGATCGAATTTCCCTGGGCGTTAGCACCCTGAGATGTCGGCACACTGCGTCGTGTCGAAGTGCCTCAGCGTCGCCCTCGGTGTAGGCGAAGCCGCATTTGCTGCAGCGCCAGACCGGGACCTCTACCTCAAGCTGTACAGCTTCCTCGCCTGCACCGTAGGCAAACGGCTGGACCTCTGAAGTCGGGCACACCGCATCGGCTCCGCAATTGGCACACGGTCGGGACTCGCGAGCGCGAGGTGGCAAGTTGGCGCGTTCGTTCATGGGCGTCTATCCGGTTGTGGTTCGTCGTAGTGAAAGCTTCGGCCCAGCACCGCGTTTTGGTGGATCTGCAGCTTGACGTAGAGCTTCGGTTTGCCAGGACCCCCGGAGGGCTTCATGACATACCCCGTCCCGCCAGCCGGGACGTCGAGCGCGACCTCGACCATCGGCTCGTTTGCGTCGAGGAGCTCGCAGATGAAGTCCCACGCCCCTGCGTCCGTGAAGAACATCCCGTGTTCGGGGTGATTGCACTGCAGCGGTCGCCATTCGCACGGCAACGAGGCGGAGAACTCGTTTCGCCGCGTTCGCCGGGACGAGGCCAGACGGCAGAGCAGCTGACGCGCTGAAGCAAGATCCACGGTTCCGCCTGAGTTCGCCTACATCGTACGTCATCAACCGTATCATATGACCATTCTTATGCCGGTCAATCACATCCTTTTGTTGATACTGTATCATATGATACCAGTTCCGGATGGACAAGGGGCTAACTTTAGGCGCTAATGCAAATATGTAGGTTATTGACCTCCATCGTTGGCCGCCTGCTGTGAAGCGCACCTCTTGCGCGAGCGAGTCGGCGGCCCCCTCAATGCGGCACGGTATCGCTTCGAGGCACGCCAGTTAGACGGCCTGGTCACACGCCAGAATGCGTCGAGCACTTGGCCCGCTCGGCCTCGATCATTTCGGAGAGCAGCCGAAGTCGTCTGCGCCGTGACCGCGCGATACAACGTCGCGAGCGCGCGACCCGGTCTCGGGCGTCACGGCGCGAGCATTGGAGAGCGGTGGCGGTACGGGCGGGCGCAAGCGTCGCGCGTCGCGCAATCTTCCTCTTCCGCCGCTTGCGCGACGCGCTGAAGACGCCGCTCGTCCAGCCGCGGCGAGGTTAGCCGTTGTGGGTGCGGAGCTCCCGCCTTCTTGGCCGTCACCATGTCCGCGCACATGCTCGTCACGAGCGTCCAGACGCTGCCGACTGTCTTCCATGCTAGGTCGCGCCCGTCGTGATCTTCACCTCGAGGGCATGGCGCAAGCGCTCCAAGTCGTCTCGAGGTAACATGGCGACGTCGAGGGGCCTGAGCGTCGGCAGCACGTGATCTCGCATACGACTTCGGTCGTCCCGGATGCTGGCTACGCGGCCGTCGCGGTGCTTGAGCCAACGCTTCGCGTACTCTGCGACCGTCTCAATGCCAGGCTCGCCCGGCGCTTCCTTGCGCATGCGTGGGGACCATTGCGCTGCGTATGCCTTTGCGCTGCCCGGTTTTCGGGCGTGTCGATTGCGGGGATGTTCGCGGCGGGCGCCGTCCACGGCCCGCGGCCGTCCGCGAGCGTCCATTTCGCGTGCCACCAGTCCTCCCCGTTGTCGTTCTTGAGAATTCGAACGGTGCCAGTGCTCGGCTTGCTTATGACTTGTCCTCCACGATCTGCAGTTCGCGCCCCAACGCCTTCAAGAGCTTGTCTCTCGCTGCTTCGCCCTTGTTCACAACGTCGGCCCAGTTCGGGGCTCCACGATCGTTTCGGTCCCGTGCGATGAGCGCGCTCGTCAGCTCGTCGCCAAACGCCTTCATCTCTGCGAGCACTTCGCCACCAAACAGTACGAGAATCTCTCGGACCGTCGCCCAGTACGCTTGGTGCGCTGCCTTCCTTGCGGGCCCCTCACCAGAGGCGCTGTGGATGACTTCGACGGATGCCCTCGCGGCCTCGGCGATCTTCAAGACAGCCTCGACCTTTTTTATCGCGACCTGGCGTAGCACCTCGGCTTGGAGCGTGAGCTGCGCCTTGAACTGCTCCAAAGTGCGTGACGCTTCCTGTCTGTCGCGCTCGAGATCCTTTGCAACCGTCGACTTGTACTCTTCGAGCGCTCGCGTCGCCTCTTGCCGCTCGTACTCCGCCTGCTGGGCGAGGATCGACTTGTACTGCTCCAAGATCTGCGCCGCGTGCACTCGTTCCCGCTCAAGCTCTCGCGTGAATGACTGTCGACCTGCATCCAATTCCTTGTCGATCTCGCCTTTGACCCGAGCGAGCTCACGGCTGCCAGCATGAGTAACCGCCGCGGCGATCGCACCTTTCACGATGAGCAAGAGCAGCAATACGACGGCGCCGAAGCCGACCCCACCGGCGATTCCCGACGCCAGTGACCCGAGGACAGCATCCATCAAAATTCCCACGGGTAGGGGCTGACCGCCGCGGCAACGGACGGGGCGACACGCCAACGATATCCTTCCCTGAAGTCGTCGCGTGGTAGCCGGGTTGACGGAGTCCGCCTGTTTTCCTCGAGATACGCTGCGAACGAAGTCATCGAGTCAACCAATTCCCTGAGGAGGCGGCTGCTATCCACGACGAAGGTTGCTCTCCCGTCGAACTCGAGATGCGTCGGCGACGAGTAGTCGACTCCGCACGCGATGCAGGAATTCGTCGAGGGGTCGTACACCCCGGCTGGCACGAAACCGTGCAGGGATGCGTTGCGTAGCATTTGAAAAAGAAGGTCCGCTAGCGTCGCCCTTGGGAGGATCGTTGGATGCTTGTGCCCATACCTAGGGTTGATGGGTTCGAGAAACTGTTTCGCGTAGCGCATCGCTTGTGACCTGCCCGAGCGCTGCTTCGAGTGGCCCGTGAGCAGGCAGCCAAGGAACTCCCACCTTGCGACGACGAGCGAGCACGGCTCGAAAAGCGCTTTGCCCGACGCCGCGCCTGTCTCGTTTTTTCTTCCAGCGAGCATCGCAGAAAATATCTCGTCGAAGAGCTTCGCCCAGCCCCTCACAGTCCCAGCCGGATCGGTGCAACACTCAGCTGTCAGCCTGATCGCGCTGTTGCGGTATTCGTCGAGGGTCATCGTGGCCTGCTCAGTGCGCGCTCAACGCGATCATTCGGTGCCATATTCGTCCTCTTTCCCTTAAGCTCGTCATCGGAGTGCACTTCAAAGTCTCTGAGATACTGTTCCTTCGCGGACCCTAGCCAAGCGCCAGACGCAGTGACTGCCGGCGGCAGCGTCCCCCTCATTGATCGATAGTCGGAGGATCAGATGAAGCATTTCAGCCATCTCCGCAGTGATCAGGATGTCCTCGTTGTGAGTTTTTGGTTCGGACCTGCAAATTCTCGCGGTCGATCAGCAACTGGACGATCAGCATGTCGATCCGCTTGGACCATCCGTCCTTGCGACTCGGAAAGTCATGGGGGAGTCGCGAGCCGGGTGCCGTCATCGAAGCCCTGTGGACCAGTCGATGAGCATCGCCTCTTGCCACATGAAGAGGTGAGCGTAACCCGCGAAGGGAAACGCCATCCAAAACGGCGAGACCGAGGCGATTGGAAGTAGTGCACAATCGGTCACGCCGACGACGCGCCAGGCCGGGTCCGCAGGGACGGGGTCGAGAACGCACCGAATCTCGGTGATGTTACGGGGCACCTTTTCTTTTTCGAATCCGTTCAGGTGAAAAGCGAACGTGGGCTCGCCGGTCAGGAGGCTCGAGGGTGCAAGCTTCGCGAGTTCTAGCGCCTCATTCTTGCAGAACGGTTCGCAGCGTTCTCCCAGCTCACGTGTTGAAAAAAGCGGAATGAACCACGCGTGGTTCGTTGTGAGCACGGCGGGCTTCGGCAGGAGAACGACTATGTTCGGATGTTCTTCGCGAGGTGCCTTCCCTTGCGCGAGAGTTGGAGTGGCCCAGTCCGCCTCACAGAGTTCGCGGAGCAGGTCGTCCAGTCCCGTGCGTACTTCGCGCGACACGTCGTCAATGTGCGTTCGATCGGACCAGCTCCATTCAAACGGTTTGCTACGTGTCGTCAGCGATGCTCGATCAGGCAGGAGCAAACCGTTCATGGCTGGCGTCTGCGCCGCGCGGCTCGTGTCGTCTTTGGAATAGTGCCCCGCTCCGTATCGCCATCCGTTGTGGAAGAACGAGTTTCGATACGCGTTGAGGGTCTCGAACCAGAGCTTTCGCACGCGAAGCTTTGCAACTTCAGGGACAGCGCACTCCGGCGGCAAGGGCGATTTTGTGACGAGATCGTACGGCTCCCACGGGCGCTTGCGAGCCTCCGTCTGCGCCGCCCCGTGACGTCGCGCGATCAGATAGACGAGTTCGTCGACGCAGGTCCGCGCAGCACCGCAAAAGCCCTGTAGCTCCGAGTGTAGAGCGACAACGAGGGAATCGAAGCGCGCTTCACCGGGGAGATTCGCCCGGCGTTGGTCAAGATCGTCACGGATGTCGCGAAGTCGGAGGTAGTGATACTCGGCACGCTGAACGGTATGCGAGATCGAGCCCGTGATTGCGACCCTCTCCTCCGGGTCCAAGTGACTCAGGACTGGACTATTTTTTAGGGCCCAAACCTGCCGCGAGCGGTCGGTTTCGTCGTCGGGCGTGCCGACTGGGCGCTCCGTTCGCACCATCAAGCCTCCTGGAAGCACCGCAACGATCTTGGCCACTTTTTTAGACTATCTGCGCGCGCCAGGGCGCGCACGGTCGAGGAGGACTGAGGCGCGTCGTCGAACGACGTCTGGGCCGTGGGTACAGACGGGGACGCGCTGCACTGGGACGGCACCGCGTGGACGTACTCGAGCCTCGGAACTGGGGACAAAGATGCTCAGGCCATCTGGGGCACGTCGTCGACCGGTATATGGGTCGTGACCAACTGTCATGCGGGGTAGACGCCGGACGTGGTGCATTGGGACGGCGTATCCTGGACGGTCACGGTTTTGGATCCGAGCGTGACCGACAATTATCTGGACGCCGTCTGGACGGACGCGCCGAACGATGTTTGGGCCGTGGGCGGCGGAGGCACGATGGTTCATTTCGACGGAACGGCCTGGTCGTCGATCACGGCCGGCGACGCCGCGTTGCCAACGCTGTTTGCCCTTTGGGGCAGTGGTGCGAACGACTTCTGGGCGGTCGGAGCGTCGGGCCCGGTTCTTCATTGGAGCGGCTCGATTTGGAGTGCTGAGGCAAGCGCCGGCTACGAGCTGAACAGCGTGTGGGGCTTGAGCACGGGCGACATCTGGCTGGCGGGTCCCAATGGCGTCGTCCTTCAGGGTAACGGAAGCCGCTGGGCGCTGTCCGACAGCGGCGCGGCCACGGATCTCGTCGGGCTGTGGGGCAGCGCCACGGCGGGTATCTGGGCCGTCGGCGCGGGAGGCACTGCCCTCCACAACGCAAGCCCACCTTGGCAGGTAAGGGAGAGCGGGGCCGCCGTACGGTGGCCCCCCGTGTGAGGCAGGAACTCCAGCCTCCGGGTCGCGAGCTCGCCGCCATTCGGCGTCGGCCGTACCGGATGGCCCGTAATTCGGGCCTCGGCGGCGTTCCATCCCGTGGCCTTGTCGCTCTCCCCTGGCCACGAGTTACGCCGCCGGGGCATGGGTTGGCGCGCCGGTGAAGGCGGAGCCGAGCTCCGCTCGGGGCGACGAGATCAGTATGCGGACGCGAACTCGTGCAGGAACTGGACGGCCCTCTGCGCTTGCGATGCTGCGGTAAAGATCGCTCGCTGATCGTTGCGCAGGACCTTGAGCCAAACGGCCACGTATGACGCGTGGTCATCGCGCGGTTCCAGCGTGACCCCGAGGTCGGCACAAAGAAACGCCGCGCCAAGTTCGGCGATGAGCTCCTCGGCCGCGTAGGCCGCATCGCCGAAGCGCTTGCTCAACTCGCGAGCGAGCCGCGACCCGTGTGCGGTCCAGTGCGTCAATTCGTGCAGGAGCGTGGCGTAGTAGCTCTCGGCATCCCGGAAGGCCTCGAACGGCGGCATCTGCACGATGTCGGCTTGCGGGGCGTAAAAGGCGCGGCCACCGCCATGGCGAATCGTGGCTTGGCTTGAAGCCGCGAGCCTCTCGGCCTGCGCGATCCGCGCGGACGCGTTCGGCGGAGGAGGCGTGGCTTGCGTCGCGTACTGAGGGGGCAACCCGTCGATCTGCTCGACGTTGAAGACGGTGTAGCCCTTGAGGTAGTGCACTTCGCGCTCGGCCTCTTCGCCGTCGTCGCCCTTGTTGTCCTCGGCCACCTTGAAGGAGTTCGCATAGACGACCAGCGTTCCGCTTTCGCCCTTGCGCACGTGCGCGCCGAGCTCGATCGCCTGTCGGAACGTCATCCAGATGGGAGCGATGTAGCCACGCTCGACCGAGGTGCACCAGAGTGCCAGCACGTTGATCCCGGTGTAGGGCGTGCCGTTATGGCGCACGGGTCGGGAGACGGGCGCGGCCGAATGCTTGAGGGACCACGGTTGCACCCAGGGCCGGACGCCCTGTTCGAGGGCGGAGATGATGCGGCCGGTGATGCGGGCGTAGATGTTCGGGGGCGAGGTGGGTCCGGTTGTGCTCGTCGTGTTCATGGGCGACCTGGCTTTCTTGGAGCCGCGCTGCCGTCGGCTCGTTCGCCCGTCGCGCGCCACGCGGCGCTCCTGGGCATGACGGGGTGCATTCCCGGAGGGCTCCCGCTCGCGGGAAGCCGGGAAAGCAGAAGCCCGTCACCCGGAGGGCCGATCAAGGTGCCGAGGCGCGTCGCTCTCTCGTGGCGCGCGAGAACGAGCCGACCAGGCTGCAAGGCCCAGTGCCAGATCGATCAGGGCGCGAGAGGGAAGGGGACGCAAGCACGGCCCATCGCGCGCCGGTCTTCATTTGCCGCGCGCCTCGCGGGCCAGTTGTCTAACGACGACCGGCTACCTCCCCAACGTTTCGGCTGTGGCCACTCGCTATCGCGATCTCGAACCGCGCTCGTTCGGCCCCGCGCCGAGCCGTCGGCGCGTATCACCTCGAGATAGCTCCGGACACGGACTGCGTCGATGCGAACGTGGGCTTCCACACTAGTGAGGGGGACAGAGCATGCGTAACGGCGCGATCGCGATAGTGGATGCACTCGGGTTTCCTGGATGTCGTTGCTCGACACGTCCACATCGAACATTTTCCCGTGAAGCTTTCGCAGGTAGGCGTAGCAGCCACCGGAATTTGATGGCCGTCGCGGAACATCACTCGGTCTTCCTTTCGAGATCGCGATACCTGGCCGCCAGTGACTCGAGATAGCAGCGGAACGGTGGAGCGGTGCTCGCTGCGAGCTCCTCGAATTCGGCCCGCGTCTTCGCAAGGTCCGCGCGCGAAGACGGACGCGCCGGGGCGTCCACTCCGGCGGCCGTGACTCGCTCCGCGGAAGCCGCCCCCCGGTCCGCTTCGGTGCGACGTCGCGCCTCGCGCTCTTCGGCGCGCGCTCTTCGCCCGCCACGCTCCAGGTGGTCGAGGAAGTGCTCCAGCTTGCCCCAGATGAAGCGGGCCGTAGGCGGGCCGTCCTTGGATGCGTGGAAGGCGCCATCGATTGCCTCGCGGTGGGCGCGGAGCTTGGCCTCTCGGTTGCCCGCAATGACCCGGGTGCACTCTGCGACCATCTCGACGTCAGCGCGGTGGAACCAGCGCGGTGGAGGCCGCTTCGGGTGCTTGCGCTTGATGCGTTCCGCTAAAGCCATCCGCGCGATCTCCCGGTCCTCGTTCGTCGCTCTCGGTTGCTCTTTTCCGACTGTGGGCGCGGGGGGCTCGCGATCACTACTCTCGCAAGAAGAAGGTTCCAGATCTTGATCTCTTGGTTCTATGGAACTGGTTTCCGCTTGGGTCCCGGAAGCTACTTCCGGTGGGGCGGCGGAACAGGCTTCCGGTGGGTGGGTGGAGGGCGCTCTCGCGGCGCCGCTGGGGAAGCGGTCCACGAATGCCGCTAGTTCCGCCAGCGTTATTGAGCCCGGCGCGTAGTAGATCCGTTCCGAGCCGTTGGGCCGGCGCTCGCGCCCCAGCCGGACGATACCGACCCGCTCGAGCGCCTCGACGTAGTCGCGCACGGCGCGTGCCGAGTATCCACTGAAGCCGGCGATCGTCTCCTGGCTTGGCCACGCTTCGGCGTTGGATTGCCAGTAGCAGGCGACCGCAATGAACACGAGCCAGGGACCCCTCGGCAGCGTCGCGAACGCGGGCCGCTGGCGAACGTCGCGGAGTCCAAGCCCAAGGTTGTCGCGGAAACGAAGCCGCTCCCGGAGCGGGAAGACATCTGGTGGTTCCGGCTCGCCCAGATCGGCCGGGAGACCACCCATTGCCTTCGGCAGCGTGCGTGCCCGCTCCGCGCCAGAGGGCGCGCGGCGAAAGCTAAAGAGACCAGGATCGGCGCGTCCGCTCTCGTCGAAGGTCCGCCGAGAAACCGGTTGCGAACCCATCAGCGTGCCTCCCCGTCGCTGGAGGAGGCGGCAGGAACGCACGCAAGGGCAGGGGAGCGGCTATTGAGAAGGTGCTCTGCGAGCTCGATGGCCTTCGCTGTCGCATGAGGGCCGCCCGCAAGTACTTGGTGCGCGAGCGCGACGACGCGCGACGAGAGGATCTCGTGTGCCACCTGGACGGCGAGCTCGCGAACCGCGAGCGATTCACCTCGTTCGGCGGCGACAAGGAGCCTGGTCCACGTTGGTCCACGGTCCGAAACGGTGTCGACGAAATCCTCTGCGATTTCGCTGAGCGGGACACGAGTCTCGAACTCGCGACCTTCGGCTTGGGAAGCCGAGCTCGCGAACAAGCGCTCGATCGGCGGCCGTTCGACATCCGACGAAGACTGTTCGCCTCTAGGAGCTCAGGTGGCAGGGGAGGGAACGTGTTCGACGACAACGCCGCGATCGGGCTAGCGTAGCAACGGTTTTCCGAGTCTCTCTGTGGGAAGAGGCAGCGCATGGCATTCTGGAACGGTGAACGACTCCGGGAGCGGCTCGGGCAGCTCGTGGTCCCGTTCCGCCCCGAGGCTGTGGACTGCGCGGCGTACACTCTGTCGATAGGCCGCGAGATCTACGTTTCCCCGACCGCGGAAGCCGCAGCCGCCAACCAGCAGACCGCCAGACAGCTTGCGGAGCACGCCAGCTTCACCATCCCGCCAGGGCAGTTCGCTTTCCTTCTGACGGAGGAGAGCGTGACGATCCCTAGCAACGCGATCGCCTTCATCTCAATGAAGGCTCGCATCAAGTTCCGAGGACTCGTCAATGTTTCCGGCTTCCATGTGGACCCTGGTTTTAGAGGAAACCTAATATTTTCGGTGTTCAATGCCGGACCTTCGACGATTCACCTGAAGCAGGGTGAGGACTGCTTTCTCATTTGGTATGCCGATCTGAATGATGAGTCCACGTCTATCAAGCGCGACGCCGAACAGACCGGTATCCCCAGCGATCTCCTTACGAGGATCGCGGGTGAGCTCCAGTCATTCGAGGGGCTTTCGGCGAAAATCAAGAACGTTGAGAAGAGCCTTTCGGACCGATGGCAGGGGACCGAGACAACGCTCACCTCGCGCGTACATGACGCCGAGCGAACCCTCACCGATCGCGTGACAGAGGTCGAGAGGACGCTAACAAACCGCGTTCAGACAGCGGAGACGGATCTAAGAGACAGGGTTCACAAGGTAGAGCGGAAGCAGACGTACTATCAAATCATCGCTGGTCTTGCCCTGCTGCTGATCGGCGCGGTTCTCCGAGGTTGTGTTCCCAACTTCGCTTCTGGAAGCGGGAGCCCGATACCTACAAGCTCAAACGCCCAGCCTCCACCACCGCCAGCGACAACGTCGGCACAGCCCACGGCAGCCACGTCACCAGGGCCTCCGGCGGTGTCTTCGAGCGCCCCGGCTCCAACACCGACGCCAACGTCGCCGCCCGTGGCCTCACCGGGCTCGGCAAGACCGAGAGGCGCGGGTCCGCACCCATCTCCGTCCGGGAGCCCGTGAACGTCCGCAGCTATTTGTGCGACGCCGCCCGATCATCCGAGTGCAGAACCTCCTCCGTTAGCGGCTCGAAGGTCATCGTGTGAGCGATCAAGTCAGCACGCACTCGTCCACGCCGGTGCTGCTTCAGCTCACGGAATATCCGGAAACCGTCGAGGATCGCTTGCTCCCATTGCCACGGAGCGCATCGCTCGGGCTCGAAGCCGCGCACGAACACTTGCACAAGCTTCAGTAGGTCGAAATCGAGGTGGTCGAGACCCTCGAAGAGCCGACGTTCAAGCGCGCGACTGAAGATAAACGTCGCGATCCCTTCCTCGATCAGGATCGCGCGTGCCCCGTCCTCACCTTCGTCCAATTCAGGGCGGCTCTTCCGCTTCACGCGGAGGAGCGCACGGAGTACGGGTGACCATCCTAGGTGCACCGCGAACGCGATGTGGAAAACGTCGTGGAACCTGTAGTCGTCGCTCTCGCGTTTGTTGTCGGTCAGGCGGTCCCCGATGATTGCGCCATTGCGCTCTTGCATGACGTACGTCTTGCCGTTCACGTGGTGTTCGCGGACGCACATCTCGAAGCGCCGCGGCAACCGCTCATTTGGAGGAAGATCGCCGTCCACCATCGGCGGATACCGCCGCTCAATCGGCCACCGGCTGAACGTTTTTTCCAGGTTGACCCGGACAGCGCGGTCGAGATCGATGTCGGCTGCCTCCGCGGTGAAGATGACGGCACGGAGGATCGCGACGAGGTGACCAGCGAGTCGGTCGCGGTTTCCGTCGAGCTTTCGCGCACGCAGGTCGCCCACGAACTCTCCGGCTAGCTCTGCGAGCTCGCTCATGCGATCGAGCACCTCGGCGTCGGTGCCAGGAGGGCGGGCCCTCGGGACGTCTCCCCAAGTCCCGAACTGGGGCTCCACGATGTCCCAGTCCTCGTAGTCGCGGAAGACTCGCTGGCACAGAACGCTGAGGTCGAGCCCGGCCCGCGAGACGATGCAGGTCAGGTACCAGAGGACGTCTCCTAGTTCTTCGAGTATGGCCTCATCGTAGGTGGCGTATGCTGTCGTGTCGCGACGCTTCTTCTTGATGACAGCGAGCAAGCTGCCGATCTCGCCGAATAGGCCCATCACCGGCGTGATGAGCTCCGCGGGCGGAAGTCGATCGGTCGCCTGAACGGCGCGTTGATAGTCGGCAAGACCGACCGTGTCGTCGTCTTCGTCGATGTACGACGGAAGAACGACGACCCCGCGGGGCCGTCGGGTCTCCGTCATGCGCCACCCACGGATGCCGTCGCTGCCGCGATGGGCTCTCGGAGGAGACCGCCGCAGCGTGCCAAGAATGGCGCAACTTCGCTCTCGCGCCATCCCTTCTCCTCAAGCGTCTTCTTGTTTTTCTTCAATCCGTGGTCGAGAAGCGCCATCGTCGAGTGGCACACGAGCGGACCGCTGGTCGCTCCGATTTGATCCGCAACGAACCCTTGGAGTCGCGCGAGGCCGAGGAGGTTGCCGAACGCGCGCTGCACGTAGTGGTGTGAGCGATAGAGGGCGGTCAGGTGCACACGCTCCTCGATCAGCTTGAAGCTCAGATGGCTAAGGCACGGGCCACCCATCCGGTGGTCCCGGTCCTCGTCATCGTCGTAGGTGGCCAGGTCGAAGCCAAATCCGAAGCCGAGCTCATAGGCAGCTCTGACGGGCTGCTTCTGCTTCATTTTCTTGATGAGCTCCTCGAGCGGGTTGTACTCGTGCCCCTCGACGTCGGTCCGGCGCACGAGACGGTGCGCGTAGGTTCCCCAGCGGCGGATTTCCGGAAGGTCCTTGATCCTGGGGTAGATCTCATCGGGGTAGACCTTGAAGACGCCCTCGACACCTCGGTGAACGTACTCGTAGCCGGGGAAGATGGTCTCCGCGACCGTATGGTTGGAGTACATCCCGTGCTCCACGAGGAACTCATCTAGAGCCTCGGCGACGGCACGGTCCTGGCGCGGGACTCGCTGCGGCTCGTCGACATGCAGGACGACGGTCGTGTCGAACCAGGCGGGTCGCGCGAGCAGATGCTCGCACGCTTCCAGCCAAGTTCCCGCAATAGTGGTGCTCTGAATCAGTCTCATTTTGCGCGTCTCCTACGCGATGATCCCCGTCGTCTGAAGGTGCGGAGTCAGGTACGGCTCGTGGACCCACGCGTGCCCCGCGGTGCCCCATGCCTTGCCCCAACTGTTTCGGATGAGGAGGTAGGTGCCGTCGCGCGCGTGTCCGGAGCCGATGGCGAGGACGGCGTGCCGCCTCGTCGTTACGCTGTCGCTCGCGGTTCCCCGCACGACTCCGCCGGCCGTCGGAGTGTACATGGCGACCGTCAAGGCGATGACGAGCAGGACGGGCGTCCCCGCCCGAAGTACCTCGCAGATCTGTGCAACCGTTCGGGGCGCAAACTCGATCGTTGCCTTGTGGAGAGCGTCGGCAGCGAGCGTCGGCGCGTTCCACTTGTCCTTGGCCGGGGTCTCGGCGAGGTATGGCCAGGCATTCTCGAGGGGCTGGCCGTCCTCGACGAGGGCCTCCTGTACGACCGTGCGGGTGAGACCACGCTTGGGGTCCTTGTGCGACCGGTGCACGCCGCTGAAGAACAGAGATTCTGGCGACAGGTAGTCGCTCGACTTGCGCTTCGCCTCGTGGGCGGCCGACACGGCGAAGACCAGGCACGTGGGTCGCGGCCCCTGATCCCGCGCATCGCCGAGACGGTCGCGGAGGTCTACGTCGATCGCGACGCTCATGCAGCGGCCCCCGTCTTTCTGGCGGATCGAGGGAGGCCCTGTTCTTTCCCCTGCAAATCGAAGTTGACCGACAGCCGCGCGATCGAGTCGTCAGGGCGCCACGGCCGTCGCTCGGAAACGGACACGCGGTACTCGCCCGCTGCACGCACGCGCGTGATGAACACGCGAGTAACCGCGCCCCCCGACTCCTCGCCGTTTGGCTCTTCCCGCAGGTCGTCGATGACGTCGAATCCGCGCTGCTGTAGGCCCGTCTCGTCCCACAGGTATCCGGCCGATGCTCGTTCGCGGCATCGGAAGATCACAAGGTCGTCGGGGCCACCTTCGAAGGTCAGACCATCGTCTTGCTCGTCGATGATCCAGACGTCCGCCCAGGGGTTCGAGAGCTCAGCGCGACCGGCGAGCGCCGCAAGCTTGAGCTCCTTCGGCTCGACTCCCCAGAGTCTCTTTTCGACGGTGGCTTGACTAAGAATTTGGTGTCCGACGAGGCCCCAGCACGTGGCTTTGTAGCTCGCGCCCATGCGCAGCGAGAGCTGGTAGACGTTGTCGGGCTGAACGAGCGCTCGATCCTCCCAGCGATGTCGCCCCGCATGGTGAATGAAGAGCCATCGCGGAAGCATGAATTCGGAGGCGAATGCGTCGGCCGCCACCTCCTTCAGGTCTTTGACCTCGCCCCGCCAGAGCCCGACCTGCTCGTCGAGGCTCGGCATCGAGTGCCCGAGGCACATATGGCCGATCTCGTGCGCCGCGGTGAAGCGTTGCACATGAAGATCACGCTGAGTCGAGACGATGATCCCCGAGACGGGGAAATCGGGCTTGCCCAGGTACGCCCCAAGCAGGCCGTTGAGGGGTCGACAGAGCACCATCGCTCCGAGCTGCGTCGCGACCTTGAATACGTCGATCCGCGACAGCCCGCCGTGCTCAATCGCTTCGCGCGTCCCGATGGTCGCGTGCAGACGCTGGGCGGCTTGCGTGCCTTCGAGGATGGCGTCTCGCCGTGTCATTGCTTACGCCTCCCGCTTCGCAGGTGCCTTAGCGCTTAGGAACTCCGCAAACCGAAGCAGCTCGGCCCGGTCCGTCTCCGTGAGCTTCGCGGCAGCGCGCGCGAGATGCTGCACCATCTCGGGTACCGGTGCGTCGATGACATCCGTATCGCCGGTGAAGTCGGCGGCCGGCCGCTGGTACAGCTCCGCGAGCTTCTTCAGCTCAAGGGCATCGACTTTGCGTTGACCGTTCTCGATCAAGGAGATGGCGGAGCGTGGAACGCCGACCCCCTTCGCGACCTCGTCCTGCGACAGCCCGAGGTACTCCCGGGCCTCCCTGAGTCTTGCGCCAAGGCTCTTTCGGTCGTCACTCATCGCAGCACCTGTGGGGGAGGAGGTTCCGACGCCGTCGTTGTAGCGGCGGCAGCCGGTCTTGGAGCGTCCTGACAGCGCTCACGGATCTTCGCGAAGAGCTTCGCCTTCAGGTCATCGCCCGAGACGTAGCCACCCGCCCTGATGACGGACACGGGAATCTTGCAGCCTCCCCCCACCATGCCTTCAAGCTCGACGAGCAGCGACACCGTGCGCTTCGAGTCGATCATCGGCATAATGTCCCAGATCGTCCCTTCGCCCGGTTCGTCACCAGCAGCGCGGTGAACGGCGGCGTTGAAGCTCGTGCACTCGCGCTCCACCCAGTCGCGCGCGAGCGCCTGCATCTGGGGCAACAAGACATCGAACTGGGCCTTGTTCGGAAGGACAACAGCGCTCATCGGACCTCGGCTCGGGAGTGCAGCTTCGTCCACCGAGTTACTTGTACTGTTGTGCGAAAATCGAACATTGTCAAGGCCAACGTGCGCATTTTTCGAACATGACCTGGAAAAATGGCACCCTGCCTAGAGTGCCGGCACCTCCGTCCCAGACCATCAGCGGCACAACGCGCCCATATTGGACGCCGGCTGAGATCCCCGGCTGCCCCTTCGGACGCCTCGTCTGTTCCGTGTGTGCGGGGCCGCCGACGGCCGACGCTCTCGAGTCGCTCATCCTCGACGAACGGCGGTACGCGGAAGGGCTGGAGTCAGAGGCTCGTAGCCGTGAGTGGATCGGGGGACGACTCTGCCTGGCTGGCGCCGTGGCGCTCCTTTCCGCCGCCAGGCAGGCCATGCTTCCCGACGCAGCGGGAGCGCCTACGGTTCCGGCGGGGATCGCCGCATCGATCAGCCACAAGGGCCCGCTCGCGGTGGCCTTAGCGGCCACGACACGCGGCGGCGTGGGCATCGACGTCGAATGTGTCGGCCTAGGCGACACGATGCTGGAGAGCAAGGTGCTCACGGCCAGCGAGCGCATGCGGCTCGACGGCCGAGAGCCGTTCGCTGCCGCCGTGTTCGTCGTGGCGCACTTCGCGCTGAAGGAGTCGATCTACAAGGCTCTCACCCCCGCCGACCAGGCCGAGTTGGAGTTCGACGACATCGAGCTCACCCTTCCCGCTCTGATGGAGCGCACCTGGCTCGAAGTGGCGGCGAGGCTCGTGCGGCGGCCGAGCACCATCGTTCGAGCAGCCCTCCTCGTCGACGACGAATGGATGATCGCGGCGGCGGAGCGTGATGGATCTAGGGCGTGAGTGACAATTGAACCGCTCGTCGAGCCTCCGTCCGGGTTGGGAGTGCTTCGGGCTCGACGCGCCACTTCGGCGGGTACCACTGCGGCAGGGGTCGGACCACCGGAGCGAAACGCTGCTTGATGCGCGTGCGTCCCGACGTACCCGCGTACTCCGGGTGAGCCACCCGCGCGTATTTGTCGACCTCGCAGAACAGGTTCTGGCAGTCGATCAGTTGGAGCGGGCGGCCCCAAAGATCGCGGAACTCAAGGCCCAACCGTGCAAAATCGACGGTCGCGCGCTCCGTGACGACGCGGATGATGTCCTCATCGCTGAGGCCGGCGGAGTCCGCGAAGCACTTTCTGATGCCGTCGCGAGCACCTGGACCGGCGACCACGAAGTCCATCTCCGAAAACGAGCAGAGCTCGCTGTAGTTCAGATCGATCGCGAACTGGAAGGCCAAGAAGGGACCGAGGGATGGGTACGAGAGGAGCAGCTTGAACACGCGCTCCAGCGACGGAGACTTGGCAATCTGCGTCGGTACCCGCTGGGCCATCATCTGTTCAAGCAAACGGAGGTGATTGCGATGCTTCCGACGGTTCCCGAACGGCGGTGACGGCATGATGTACGCGCACGAGTAAATGCTCTGCCCCGCCGCTAGCAACCTGTCGAGTTCCCCCGCGTAGCGCTCAAACGAGTAGGTGCGCCAACTCACGTCACCGACACGCCCTCGCAGGTGTTCCCACGTGTCGACCCGGTTGAAGATCTTGAAGAGGAGGCAACGGAAGAAGACCTCTTCCTCGACCTGGTCCCCCTCGTAGAGCACGTGTCGGATGAGGAACTGGCTCACTCGATCGGCGGCCCGATACGCATTGGTGAACCGATGCCCGCCAAGGATCGGGTCGTCGGTCCATGGAGGCGCCTCTCCGCCCGCTCTCTTGTGAAAGACCTCCTGCCTCGCGCATGCAAAGCGCCAGTAGGTCTCGAACACGGGCGTCGCTCGCAGCGTCCGTCCTCCCGGCGCGGGGATCTCCGTCAGGCTGCCCATAGGTTCAGTATAGGCTCCAACCAGCTGGGGCGCACGTGGTCTATGCGAGGATTTCTTCGTGCGAACCGCCACTTACTGTACTCGCCTCTTCACGGGGAGCTCTAGGGTAGAGCGCAGCGGAACCTACCACGCCGCCTAGAAGGGTATGTCGGCGACCTGGTCGGACGTTTGCCGCGACGGACGAGCCGGGCCAGGTTGCAGCGCACGCGCGGCCTCGCGCTCGCTCGTCGACGAGCTCACTGGGATCCACAATCGGCGCGGTTTTTTTCGCAACCCGCGGGCTCAGACGAACAACCCTCCAGCCCGACCAGGCCAAGAACGCCGCAAAGAAGCGCTGCTGTGCCCCGCCCATTCCGCCACCCGCTCGCGAGCCGGACGCTAATGACAAGGGCACTCGAGAACGCTGCGTGGACCATGTCAGGGGGACTCCTTTGCGTTCGCGAGCGCTGCGAGGTCGCTCCATCGGCAACGCGTTCCTGCGGCAGGTGGTCGATGAAGCGCTGACCGGGCCGCATACTCGTCCGCGTCCTGGCTAGAAATCGCATCCGAGCGGCGCGATCAAGCTAGGGAACTGGACTTGATTGATCTCGTTCGGTACCTGGCCGGATCGGAATGCGCTAGACGTTGCGCGCAATCCGTCGCGCTTCAAGCTCCGTCGCGAGCTGCGCGACAACATCCCAACGGGACGCCTTTGCAGCGGCCTTAAGGGCGCTCGCCAGTGCCTCCTCGACGGTGCGTGCACTCTGCAAGTCCTCTGGCCCAAACGCAACCAGCTCACGCGCACTTACGTCAGCTCGCGGAGGCTCAGTTTGCGCGAGCGAGCGTGAATCCTCGCGAGTTTCACGATCTAGCGGGTTTCGATTCCCAGCGCCTCCACTTGTTTTCTCGGCAAATTACGGCCTTCGGGGCCCCGTCTCCACAATGTCTCCAAAACCGAGCGATTTTTCGGCTCCTTCCCGGCAGTTAAGTAGCCCGATTGCGCTTGCGCGAGCCGCCGGCGACAGGTGCATGTAACGCGAGGTCGTCATCAGGTTCTCGTGACCGGCGAGCTCCTGAATGGCCTTGGTCGGTGCTCCCCTCATCGCGAGGTGCGAGCAGAAGGTATGACGAAGAATGTGAAGCGCTCCCGGTGACACCGGAAGCTGGGCTCGGCGCTTGGCCGCCGTGACCCAACGACGCAAGATCTTGTCGGTAACGGGCGATCCGTCTTCCAAACAGAGCACCCGTTCGCCTCTCAGATGCCGGTGCCGCTGAAGAGCGGACGCCAGCGCGTCGGTCATGGGGATGATGCGCCCATGACCGCTCTTTGGGGAGTCGGCGATCTCCTTCCAGACCGACTGCTCGATGAGCAGCTGCTTACGCCGCAAGTCGACGTCGCACCAGCGAAGGCCGATCATCTCCCCGCGGCGGAGCCCGGCGTCGCCGCCGAGCAGCACCACAAGCAGGGTGCCCGTGTCAATCCTGCCGGCCGCCGCGACAAGGTCGGCATACTGCCCGAACTCGTAGAAGCGCAGCTTTCCATAGCTCACTTTAAGCAATTCGATGCTGCAGGGCAGGCAAGAGATAGTCTTCCACTTGACCGCCATCTTAAGCAGCATGCTCAGCGTGCTCAGGATGTTGTTGACGGTCTTGCGGCTCTTGCTGGCGAGCGCGCCCTTGAGCCTTTGGATGTCTGCATCGGTGATCTGATCGAGGCGCCTGCCCCCGAACATCGGCACCAAGTGCTGCTTGAGCAGAGACTCTTTGGTGGCGATGCCGCTCGCCTTATGCCGATTCGCCCGGGCATGCTCGTTGATAAAGCGCGACGCAAAGTCTCCCAGGGTCGGTGCCTCCTTTCGTTGTGCCTGCTGTTCCAGCAGTGCCTTAGGCGACGGCCGCATGAGAAGCTCGCGCTCTCGGCCCTCGCCCCATCGCCGGGCGGCCGATCTCGATTCCACGGGCGCTTTGACCCGCTGCCGAAGCGGTGTCCCGTCTGGATACTCGAAGCGGATGTCGACCTCGAAGCCCACTTGCTTATTCTTCTTCCACTTTCTGATCGTGATGCTCATCGCCGAATACCTCCCGGCGATGTCGCTCGTCTTTCGTCGAGCCAGGAGAGTAGGTCATCACGGCGTACGAGCAAACGGCGCCCGATGCGCGTGACGCCGGGCATCCGCACGTACCTTGAGCGTGACGTGCCGCAGTTCGGACCGCGCATCCCGGCCGTGATGCTCGAGCGGCTGTGGACGATGCTCGCGCACGGGCAGGGTACGCTGCTCAACGCGTCGCGCTTGGCCGGCGGTCTCTCGGTCAAGGCCCCGACCATCGTCCGTTACATCGACCTGCTAGCCGATCTCCTGCTCGTGCGCCGCTTGCAGCCGTTTCACGCGAACACGGGCAAGCGCCTGGTGAAGTCGCCTAAAGTCTACGTGCGCGACAGTGGCATTCTTCACGCCCTGCTCGGGATCAAGGATCACAACGCACTCGCTGGGCACCCGGTCGTGGGCGCGAGCTGGGAGGGCTTCGTCATCGAGAACCTTCTGGCGGTCGCGCCGGAGCGGACACTCGCGAGTTTCTACCGGACCTCCGCAGGCGCCGAGGTCGACCTCGTGCTCGATCTTCCGAAAGGCGAACGATGGGCGATCGAGATCAAGCGCGGCCTGACGGCGAAGCCCGAGAAGGGCTTCCACTTCGCATGCGAGGACCTGAAGCCGACCCGGCGCTTTGTCGTCTACTCCGGCGATATGCACTTTCCCGTCAGCGCCGACCTCGAAGCCATCGGCGTGCGCGAGCTCGCCGAGACACTCGCGAAGGCTGCATAACCAAGCGTGATGGCAAGCCATCATGCTATCGCGACCAAAAGAGGGGGCGACGGTGAGCTTTTCGGGCGCGTTGCCGGCATCGGTCAGCGCGAACAAGACGGTCATGGCCAAACAGGCGGACCCATCTGCAACGAAAGGTCGATCCTTGCTCAGACCCAGACGGCCGGCTCCTGTGCGAGCCCCGTGACCTCGCCGCGCCCCTCTTGTGCACCTCAGCCCCGGGACCGAGTTCTCCCGGTCTTTGGGCCCGAGCGTGTTCGATTTACCGAGGCGAGATGGCGCCTGCATTCCTCCTCGTCATCGGAGAGCAACTCACTATCGATAACGCCGCCGCTGATCGAGGTTCGCTGATGTTGCAGAAGGATGGTCGCGCGGCTGACGAGGACTGCGCTGCCCCGAAAGTTTGGGTGCTTGCTGCTGTACCGCTTCGCCTGCTCCATCACCTCGGTGGCCTCGGGCCTCAAGGTCTCCAGCTCGCGGAGATCGACCCACACCTTGTAGTCGTTGCCGCGCATTTCATCGACGGCACGGTTGTGCGCAGCCACGAAGTCCTTCATCTCGTCGACGTCGACTACCCCGGCTATCACGCATCGAATGACGCCGGGCATGCTCGTCGTGTCTACCTTCCACTTCGGCCTTGTCGTCATGCCTTATTTCCCCGGGTAGTCGAGGCAAGCTCAAGCCAGCCGGCCATGTCCCCAGTCTAGCGCGTGCCAGGGGTCGCTCCGATGATTCGACGAGTGGCGTGACTCGTGAGCCAGGACGTCCAGCGGCTCTCGACCGAGGAGCCGACGTCGGTGGTCCGCGCCCGATGCCGGAGGCGCAAGTGATACAGCCACATCAGCGGAACACCCCTCCGGCCAACAACGCCGCCGAGCTCGACGCCGCCCTCGGCATCGGAGCGGGCAAGGAAGTCGCCGTGATGCTGCCGCAACGCCGAACCACAATTCCGCCACCAGGGAGCGCTTCGCCCAGTCGTGAGTCGCGTCTTCGAGTTGCTCGACCCGGGTCGCGCTAAGGATGGGCGCGCGTCTATGACTCTTGGTCCCTGCAATCGTGAACCATGGGGCCGCTGGCACTCTGGTCGCGCGTTTACTCGGCGAGCAGCTTGCGCAGCAGCCCAATGCTCTCGGCGAGTCGTCGCTGCTCGCCATCGACAAGGCGCTCTTCAAGCGCGCGGGTCAGCCAGGCTTGGCGGGCGGCGCGCCCCTCGAGGAGTACGCGCTTGCCGGCGTCGGTGAGCGAAGCGTTCCACCGGCGCGCGTCGTTTGGGTCGACGGTCCGCGCGACGAGCCCTTCGTCCTCCAAAGACGCGACCGTCGTCCCCATCGACTGCGAGGTGATGCGCTCCACGCGCGCGAGGTCGGCTACCGTCAACGGTCCCGCTCTGTGTAGACGGGCGAGCACCTCCATCTGCGACATCGAGAGCGCCTGTCCGGACGACTCGGCGCGCAGCCGCCGCACCAAGGCGCTCGCCACCTCACGCAGCTCGTTTGCTAGCTCTTCGCAGCGCCGCCGCTCTCCGACCCGATTTTCGGCGCGCTTGGACGTCTCTTGTGTCATTGCGGGACGTTGCCATTATGAAGTCTATCTTGCAAGTTTAGATTCACATCTACCGGTCGGCGTGCCAGAGTTCGGTTCACGATCGACCGGCGCAATGGATGGTGCCCATGACGACAAGCAAGATCCAACTCTCGACACCCGACGGGCCGTGCACGACGGAGGTCGTGACCCCCGAGAGCGGCGAGCCGTGGCCCGCCGTCGTTGTGTTCTTCGACGGCGCAGGCCTGCGCCCCGCGCAGACGCGCATCGCCGAGCGAATCGCGGCTGGCGGCTACTTGGTTCTCCAACCGGATCTATTCCACCGCTCGCCACCTTTGTCGGCGCTACTCGGTAGGCCGGAGGTGACCCTCGGGGCGCTTGCCAAGGTCTTTCAGGACCCCGACCTACGGGGCCAATTCATGAGCGGCTACTACCTGCCCGCGCTCGCCTATGCGAGCCTCGAGAAGACCGTCGGGGCCGTCCTCGAGCACATCGCGGGGCGTCCCGACGTTCGGGGCCGTGTGGGCACTACCGGCTACTGCATGGGCGGGAATGCGAGCGTGCGCGTGGCGACGATCTTCGGCGATCGGATCGCGGCGACGGCGGCGTTCCACCCAGGGGGCCTGGTGACTGACCAGCCAGGCAGCCCGCACACGCGCGCTAGGAACATCAAGTCGCGCGTCTATCTTGCGCCCGCGATCGGCGACCTGCCCCCGGAGGCAGAAGCGAAGCTGCGCGCCGAGCTCGACGCGGGTGACGTGCGGTACGAGATAGAGCACTACGAAGCGAAGCACGGGTACGCGGTCGACGACGCGGAGGTCTACGACGCTGCGGCGGCGGAACGGCACTACGCCGCGCTCGGAGGTTTGTACCGCGATACGCTGCATGTTTGAGGGCCGTCGTCGCGAACGTCGACGGGGCGATCGCGAAGCAACCGGTTGTCGCCTTTGCGTCAAGCTCCCCGAGTGGTGATGGCCGCGAACACGGACACGAGCGAGACCAAGCTCGACCCCGCTGTCTTGCGCGTAATCGCGGTCGTCCTCCTCGGTCCGTTCATGTCGCAGATGGACTCCACTGTCGTGAACGTCTCGCTCTCCGCCATTCGCGACGACCTGCATTCTTCAACCGAGAGCGCGCAGTGGATCGTCAGCGCATACCTCCTCGCGCTCGCGCTGGTGCTCCCGCTCAACGGTTGGCTCGTCGACCGTCTCGGCGCTAAACGCCTTTACCTCGGCTGCTTCACGCTCTTTACGGTGACGTCGATGGCCTGCGGCGTTGCCCGCTCGATGCCCGCGCTCGTCGCCGCACGCGTTCTACAGGGAATGGCCGGGGGCCTTCTCGCGCCGCTCACCCAGCTCATGATGGCCCGCGTCGCAGGCAAGCAGATGGCGCGCGCCCTCGGTTACGCGGTTGTCCCGGTGCTCGTCGCGCCCATACTCGGTCCCGTTATCGCCGGAGCAATCCTCAAATACGCCTCGTGGCCCTGGCTCTTTTACGTGAATCTACCGATCGGCGTTCTCGCCGTTGCCCTCGCCGTGCGTCTCTTGCCGGCCGACGGGCACTTGCCCGAGCGTCGCCCCTTTGACGTCGCCGGTTTGCTGCTCATCTCCCCCGGCATCGTCGCGCTTCTCTATGGACTCGAGCAGGTGACGCGTGGGCGAGGCCTTGGGCTCGTCGTCGTCGGAGCCGCGCTCTTGACCGCCTTCGTCCTGCACGCGCGGCGCGCGGGATCATCGGCGCTCATCGATCTGAAGCTATTCGAGGGCGGCCTCTTCGCGAACGCGGCTGTGATGCAATTTCTCGGCAACGGGATGCTCTACGCGACCCAGTTCCTCGTCCCCCTGTACCTCATCACCGGGGTGGGGCTCTCGCCGGAGCGCGTTGGCTGGCTGCTCGCCCCCGCCGGCGTCGCCATGATCTTCGTCTATCCGTTGATGGGCTTTGTGACCGACCGCTTTGGGTGCCGGGCGGTCGTCGCATCGGGCGTAGCGCTCACCATCCTCGGCACACTGTCTTTCGTTTGGATGACGCAGCGCGGGATCACGACAGCGGGCGTCGAGATCGGTCTGCTGCTCCGCGGTGCGGGTCAGGGCGCGATCGGCATCCCGACGATTTCGGCCGCGTATGCGTCGGTGCCAAAGGAGAAGCTGAGTTTTGCGACCACCGCGGTGAACATCGTTCAGCGACTCGGCGGGCCTGTGGCGACGATCGCCCTGGCAATTGCCGTGACGATCGCGACGAGGCGAGGTACTGACGCGCGCGCATTCTTGCTCCCGTTCTTGGCACTCATGTCGATCCAGCTCTTAGCCTTTGGCTGCGCGGCGCGATTGCCAGCGCGCATCGGCGACGCGCGTTGACGTCGTCTCGGTCGAGCTCGTCCGCACCCCGCTGCAAGCACGAGGTCGTCACAGACCGCTGGGCGAGGGTTTGTCGAAGGCCGCTGGCGCATGCCTTCTTCGGCTTGTCCCTCGACGGATCAAACAAAGCCACATCATGAAGACCCCGCCCCGACGACTAGAAATCCGTCGGTGGTCGAGAGCGCTTGATCGGTCGCCTTACGGGATCGAATGGCTACGGCCCCGGATGCCTCACGGTGGCGTTTCGGGCTGCTCTCAGCCTTTTCTGCCAGCCTTTACCAGCGAGTCCCGCTAGAAAGGCATCCCCTAATAGCGCGGACGTCTTGGTAAAGAGTGCTTTCCTAGGGTTCGAGACGTGCGAGCAACTGGCCAAACTTTCGCGCGAACCGTAGGTGGCGAAGAGGTCGCGACCCTCGTGCCGAATCCGATTCCCCCGCGGGACCCACCGCGCGCCCGCGCCTCCGCCGTGGCACTGGACTCCAACCACGAATCGTCAAGCCTGCGCCCTGACCGGACCGCGGGTGCACCGCCAGGCGTCGACTAGAATTGGCCTGCGGCCCAGATGCCCGTGGGTGAGACAATGAGAGATGTTTGCGTGTCGCGAGTGGCGGGCAGAGAAAGGACAACGATGCCAGCCCCGGCGACGACGAGGCCCGCGACCGCAAGGACGTTGACGAGAGTGCCGGCTACATCGCCCTCGTGGACGGTCGACCCCAGCGAGGAGCTGCATGGTTGCGTCCGGTAGTTGGGACAGCGTTGCTCGAGACGCGCGCGTGCCGCCTCAAAAACAGCAAAGCTTATCCCAGCGCCAGTGAAGCTAGCGCCGCCCAGCCCGACGGCGATCCAGCCCGCGGCTTTTCGCTCACCTTCTGATCGTGGAGCTGTGTGCGCCGGTTCCTTTGCGAGCGCTGCGGGCTCTGTCGAGGACCGGGCGACGTGAAGGTCTACGCGGCTCGTGGTCCCAGCCGCGAGAAGGACTGCGCGTTGCTCGAGCAGGTCTTGGTTTGGCCCGAACGAGCGCACGACGATGCGGCCTGGCTCTTGATCGAGGGCGGTCCCCAGCGCGGTCGAGGCTAAGGGTACGTCGTTGAGTGTGACGGTGATCCCCGCAGCGCTCGCGGGGGCGCCGCGGGAATTGACGACGACTAGGTCGACTACGAGAGTGGCCACCTTCTGTGCGAGGCGAGTGACTGCGCTGTCGGCATCTTGCGCCCATCCGTCGTAGCGCGGGCTCGTGGTGATGAGAAGAGCGCGCTGGAGATCGAGCCATGCTGCGCGTGCGGTGGCGTATTGACCTAAAGTCTCGCGGCACTCGGCGATGTTGCGGAGGCTCCCAAGCCCCGCGGGATAGGCGTCGTGGGCCGCTTGGAAAAGGGGCACCGCGTCCGAGCAATCTCCACGCGTGCGAAGGTCACGGCCGCGCGCGAAAAGGTTCATCGCTTCCTCGACGGAGTCGGCGCGTGCAGAGGGGGCCAGCCATATCGAGCCGAGGGCTGCCAGGGTCCAGAGCGTCGACAGCGCCGGTCTGCTCATGGGAGCTCCGCAGCGGCTCGCATCGCAGCGCCCGTCAAAACACGGCGCTCGGGTCCGCCGGCTGAAAGACAGGCGCACGGCCAGGTGCGATAGCCGTGGCTCGGCTCGCGGAAGTCGAAGAGGTCAGGGGCATGGGCAACGGAGTCGCCGCGCCGGCCGCGTGGCTCCTCTTATGGAGCTCCGCGTCTTTCGTGGAAGCGGACGCTGCAAGTGCGGGCGCCGGCTCAGCCGGTGTGGAATCGACCGGCGCTGCCTCCACCGCCGTCGAATCAACCGACGTTGCCTCGACTTGGCGCAGTGCAACCGAGCTTGTCGGAGCGGGCGCGGCCAGCGTGCGGTCCGCAGGCGATTGCAGCGCAGCTTGCGCCACGAACGAATGCGCGAGTCTCTCGCCCGCGCCCGAACGCGACCGCCAAGTGATCCCGACAAGGAGCGCGACGATCAGCGTGACCAGCCCGAAGGTCGTGGCTCTCGGCCGACGCGGCGCCGGCGTCAACGTCACCGGGGGGGGGACATCCGACGCCGGCGGCTTTTCCAGAACGATATCCGACGGCCGTTCGGCGGCGAACGCCGCGTCAAAGGCGCGCAATAAATCCGCCGCGGTCGCGAACCGCGCGTCGAGGTCTGCGGCAAATGCCCGCTCGAAGAAGGCAACCACGCTCAGGGGCAAGTCGGGCCGATATCGACTCACAGGGACCGTGCGAGCCGAGCGGGCAGCGTCGATGAGCTCGCTGACTGTCTCGCCGGCGACCGGCAGCTGGTCAGTCAGCGCTTCATACGCGATGGTGGCGAGGGCCCACAAGTCGCAGCGGCCGTCGAGGTCGGCTCGGCCCATCGCCTGCTCGGGACTCATGTAGCCAGGGGTGCCAAAAATGAGGTCGCGGCGCATCGAAAAGGATCCCGTCGGCGCATGTCCCTGCATGATCTGAGCGATGCCAAAATCCAAGATCTTGAGGAGCGTCCTTCCGTCCTCGTCCTTCGCGAGAAAGAGATTGGCCGGTTTCAGATCGCGATGCAGAACGCCCTCGGCATGCGCGCAGTCAAGTGCTCTCGCGACCTGCCTGACCAGCTCTCGCACTTCCTCGAGGGGTATGCGGTCGCCGTTCGAGAGTCGCGTTTCGAGGGTCGCTCCGTCCAAAAATTCCATCACCAGATACGCCCCACCGTCGGCTTCGCCGTGATCGGTGACCTGGACGATGTGACGTGTCTTGCGCGCTAGACGAGCCGCTACGCGGGCCTCAAACCCAAAGCGTGCCGCGGCCTGCACCCGCTCTTCTTCGTCCGAGCCGAGCGTTTGAGTCAGGAGCTTGATCGCGACATTTTCGAACAGACTCTTGTGGCGTGCGAGCCAAACTTCGCCCATCGACCCGCGACCGAGCATTTGAATCAGCTGATACTTGTCGGCGACGACGTCGTGGATCTCGGGAGCTTTCATGGGCTGCGTGTGGGGCCGTCGCCGCCTATCGCAACGGACGTGCCGACGGTGCTGCCCGCCCTCTCTGAGCCGCGAGCAGTCGCCTGCCGAGGCAAATTGCCACGCCAGTTCTTCTTTTGCTACTTGCAGGTCGCGGGCATTCCTGGCGGAGCAGGTGGACGGCACATGGACGGAACGCAGCAGTCCGCGTCAATGATGCAGCCCCCCGGGGGCGCGACACACCAAGCGGCGCACACCCCCCCCTTTGATTTGCCAGTGCCGTGGGCGCAAGCTCCGGAGCAGCAAGCCGCTCCGCTCGCGCATTCGGCGCCGTTGGCGGCGCATGTGGAGCCGCTGTCTGGAGGGCCAGCGTCGGGCGCCGGCGCGGGGCAGCAGGTCGAGTCTTGCGCCCCGCAGCTATCGAGACACGGCCCGCTGCAAGACCCGTTTGGCGTGCAGCACGAGAAGGTCGACGTACACTCCTGACCGTTGGCGCAGGCGGCGCTACATTGGGTGGCCTGTGCGCAGTTGTTGGTCACCGTGATCCCGCCGCAACGCCCCACGCAAGGGTCCGTCGGAGCACAACATGAGCCGGCTTGCAGGCACACTTGGCCCTGGGGGCAAGCCGCCGTTCCGCTCACCCCGCAGTTGACCGTTTGCCCGCAGTTGTTGGTGGCTTGCCCGCACTCGAGGCTGGCGCACGTCTTGACGAGGCCGTCGGGCGTACAGCCGCAGGCGTGGTTGACACAGGTCTCACCCGCGTCGCACGAGCCGCAATCGATAGGGTTATTGCAATTGTCCGTTGTTTGCCCGCAGCGCGCATTGCACCAACCGGATTGCGGTTGGCATTGGCAGGCGTTGTTCGCGCCGCAGGCGCTACCGGTCGGGCAATTGACGCTGCACGCACGCTGCACGTCGCAGTTGTCGGGCCCAGTGCCACAGTGCGTATTGCACCACGTGAGATCTGGAGCGCAGGCGTCGTAGGTCGACGCCGCTGCGGGGCCGTCGCTCCCCGTATCGTCCGGCAGCGTCTCGGGGAGCGCCGACGGCGCGTCCGCAGGCCAGGGTGCGGCCTGCGCGTCGAACCCACCGCTCTCGATATCCGCGGTGTCGCCGGAGCTGCTCGCATCGGGCTGTGGGGGCGCGGCTGCATCCGCGGCGGTTAGCTCGACGCTCGGGAACGAACACGCCGAGCCCACCCCCAAAGCAAGGAGCGCGACCCGGCACCATTCTCCCGCCCGGCGTTGCATGTTGTCGTGTGTCTTACGCAGTATGCACCGACGATGCCGAACCCAGGTTTGCCCCCAGTGAGCCCGATTGCGCCCACCTCGGTCGGCGCGCGCTATGGCAATCCGAGAAGGATCCGCAGGATGGCCTCGACCTTGGCCATTGTCGCGGGAGTCACCGTGCCGAGCGGTTTGACGAGACGCTGCGTCGAAATCGTACGCGTCTGCTCGGCAATAACGAAGCTCCGTAGAGTAAGGCCTCCCTCCGGGGGCGCATCTCCACGCGGGTACGCACCGCGCGCGGCTTGCTGGTGAGTGGAAGGACCGTCACGAGCCCAGCGGGGCTCGCGTTGAATGCATCGACAGTGAGGACCAGGGCGGGGCGGACGCCCGCCTGATCGTGAACGCGCGTCGGGTCGAGGCTCACGAGCCATACCTCCCCACGACCGGGGGCGCTCATTCGTCAGCGAGACCGTCTGCGCTCGTAGATGCCCACGCGTCACGCTCGGCTGTCTAGTGCTTCCAAGCTTTCTGATCGGCCCGCAAGGCTGCGAACTCGCCAGAGAGGTCCTCCAGAAAGACTTCCCGGCGGTAGCGTTCCACGGCGCGCGTGAGCGCCTCGGTGAGCGAAAGGATTTCCACTGAGCCGCCTTTCACGCCGGAAGCGCAGTTCGTTCTCACGCGACGATCTGAATATGTGAAGGCAGCGGGCCCCCACCGAGACACGCGCGACGTGCGACCTATCGGCCTTCGCTACGCGCCCTGGCTCCGGGCCACCTGTTTGCAAAGGTCGCGGGGTATTTCTGACAACGGTTGAGCCCGCCGGTCGCGCTGCCGCCTATTGCGCCTCTCGCTGTCGTCCCGATGGTATAGTGCCGGCACTCTTCGCCGGAGACATGCGATGGCCGCTTCGAGTCCGCAATACCCTCGAGAGTTTCGCAAGGTGCTTCGGCATGCCGACCGATTCTCGAAGGTGCTCGTCCGGTTGGAGCGCGATGAGGAAGAGGCCTCGTGGGTCGTAGGCCGTTCGAGCGAGTTGAGAGCATGGGTCTCTTGCGCAATCGCCGACTGGCGCTCCGGCGTCTTGGACAACGACGGTGCCCTCGGTGCGATCACATCGTACGTCGACGGTCTGCATAGGGGTGCGGCCAAGCGGCTGCGCCACGGCGCTGCGCTCGACTGCTGCATGGCGGATGACGCCGTCACGATGGTGCCAGGCGACGAGGCGGCGGTCAGCGTTGCGAGAAGTGTCGGCGCCCCGCAAGGCGAGGCCGCCACGGTGCGGGCAGGGTGGGTGGATGGTCCAGAAGTCCTCGAGCGATTCCACGGCGAGCTTGCACGAGTCGAGACCCACGCGCGGGTGCTCGCGCGTCGTCTCGGGACGCGGTGCGTGACCATGGACGATCTTCGCGGATTTGGTCGCGAAGGGCTACTCGACGCGGCGCGGTCGTTCGACGATCGCCGCGGGGTGCCGTTCCTGCATTGGGCGACGCTGCGCATCCGCAGCGCGATGATCGACGGTGTCCGAGGCTGGGGTGGCCTGCCCCGGCGCGTGCTGCGAGAGCTGCAAGCGTTCGAAGGGGCTGACGCTGCTCAGCAAGCGCACGACATCATACAAGGCCGCGATCTGAGGGGGAAGGGTGGTGCGGCCGAGGAGGGGGGCGGCCCGCGACGGGCAACAGTGCCGACGACGATGATGGTAGGCCGGACACAGGACGAGGTCGCGAGTCTCAGCGAGCTTGGCGCGTCGCCCGAGGACCTTTTCTCCAACGCGGAGCGACGCGCTCTTCTTCGCGAGGTCGTGGGACAGCTGCCCGACCTAGAACGCAAGGTCGCCGAGGGCTACTACTTTGGGGGGCAGACGCTTAAGGAAATTGCCGCAGGGGCCGGGGCCACGCAGTCGTGGGCCAGCCGTGTGCTCGCGCGCGCCGTCGAGACGATTCAGCACGAGCTCAAACGGGGCGATGGCGTAGCGGTCCGTCCAACGAGAACGAATCCAAAGCCGTAGGTGGCGCGTCCGGGTCAGGATTCAACCTGACGAGCCTACGAGGCGGCCACCTCGAAGGATTGGCCTCTAGTCGCTGGCGCGCGAGCGCCCTCACGGGTCGCAAATGTCCTTGCAACTCCCGAGCGGGAGAAGGGATTTGAACCCTCGACGTCCACCTTGGCAAACGGATTTCAGGCCCCGAACTCGTTCACGAATCTGAGCAAAGACAAGGACATACCGTTGCAGGGTGTCTCGGATCGTCCAGCCTTGTCGCGCTCAAGTGGTGATGAAAGTGGTGATCAAAATGGGGTCGCAAATGCCACCTTCAAAGTGATCCCGGCGTTACGGAGTGGCATCTCCCACCGGGAGGCTACACGCCGTAGATGGCTCGAACCCCGCGAAAGTGTCGGTGCAAGCTCGCAAGGTCCCCCGTGTCAGACGTGTAGACGGCGTCCCCACGGGTTGCAGCCGATGCCATGACAATCGCGTCGACGACGGTGGCGCCGACGACGACGGCCATGGCCTCGCCAGCCGCCTTTGCGAGGCGCTCGCTCATGGGCTCGACCTTGAACGCCCGAAGGATCTCTTTGTGCCGCGCGCTCCCGCGCCACCATTCCGCGAGCACCGCGACCGGCACGGTGAGCTGTAGCCCACGCGCACGCGCGGCCAGCAAAAGCGCGTGCGCTTCGCGCTTGTTCTTCTCTAGGCCGATGAGGAAGCCCGAATCGATCGTGACGTTGAGCAGGCTCACGCGCGCAGCTTGTTGATCACGGCCTCGACCTCTTCCGGTGTGATGTTCAGCCCGCTCGCGGCGACGATCTTACGGCGCGCGTCCTGCTGGGCCTTTGTCACGCCGTTACGGCGATTCGGGGCCTTGGCGCGCTTGCGCCCGCTCCCGTTCGTGCCGTTGAGCCCTCGACCGTACATGTCCACGAATCTAACACGGCGCCTCGAAACCGCATCCGCGAACGCCGGACGCGCTGTTGCGTTGGCGCGGCAAGCACAAGCGCGAGCCCGGCTCCAACGATCGTGACCGCGAACGCGGTCGGAGCATTAGACCGCAAGGTCCGTCGCGGCGTGAACACGTTTCTCGCCACTACAGCCAATGATCGAGTTTGAATTGAGATCCCAAACCGCTGCCCTTGCGGCATAGTCACGCTGTCCACGCCGGCGGGGGAAGATCATAGTGGGGGTGCTCTTTACGTGAGTGGGGATGCTCTTCACGTGCAACCGTCCTTATACCGAGTGGAGGACCGCGGTCCTGAGTGCCAAGGGACGCATCGCGGGGCTCGAGAGAGCTTCTCCTTGGCCCTCATCGGGTCATCCTTTGGGCCTCAAGGGAGCACCGCAATGGCGCAAGGGGTGGTGCGCTGAGGCTAAGGGGCGCATCTCTTGACCCTCAGGGGAGCACCGCAATGGCCTAAGGGGTGGTGCGCTGAGGCTCAGAGATGCAGGTCTCAGCCAGAGGGGAGCACCGCAATGGCCTAAGGGGTGCTGCGCTGAGGCTCAGACATGCAGGTCTGAACGAGAGGGGTGCACCGCAATGGCATGAGGGGTGGGGCTCTGAGGCTCAGACATGCAGGTCTCAGCGTGAGGGGAGCACCGCAATGGCATGAGGGTGGCGGGCTCGACCCTCAGAGACGCGGGTCTGAGCGAGAGGGGCGCACCGCAATGGCATGAGGGTGGCGCGCTTGACCCTCAGAGACGCGGGTCTGAGCGAGAGCGGACCGCCGCAAGGACATAAGGGTGGTGCTCTTGACCCAAGCAGATCCTTCGATGTCCGCGGTCATCCCCTTGGGGAAAATTACTCACGCTAAGGCCCGCAGCCAAGGTCGACGACGGTCCACGTTCGTCCCGCTTCCTGCTCACCGCATATTGCTTGAGTGACTTCCATGGGGCTCGTGTCGTGACCATTCAAACACCCGACGGAATAGACGCAGTAGCCGGCCCCACCCGCGGCCGGGAGCCCGGCGCAGGGGTCGCAAGGACTCGCGGCCATGGGGGTGCCGCTCGGACAAGGGAGTCGTCCCGCTGGGCACGCGGATGCCTCGGCGCCCGCCGCGTCGGTGTCGGCCCCGGATGCGGTCGCGCTATCGCTCGCGTCGGGGGCGGGCGTCGAGTCGCGGATCCCCGCCGTATTTCCGCCACACCCTAGGGCAGCAATTAGCGCGGCGATCGCGCTCGTCTCGAGAACTTGCCTCGCGGCCCGCTTCTTCGTGGCGCGAGCTTGTCGCGCTTTGCGCTTCTGGTACCGGGTGGAGCCAGCTATCACGCACCGATCGTACACTTCCGCTGCACCGATTGCGGTCTTATGACGCGCTCCTCTTTGAGGGCGTCGTCCGACGCGACCGCACCTTGGACGGCGCGCGCTCTCGCTTTCCCAAGTATTTGCCCTGGAGCGTGACCCTTAAAGAGCGTAGGAGACCCAAACAGCTTAGGGCGACGAAGAAGTCTACGTAACGCGTCTTAGTGGGCTTTCCTCGCTAACCTTCCGCTCGGACCGGAAGGGCCGACTAGCCTGGCACTCTCTCCATATGATGACGCTACCGACCAAGGTCGCGGTGAGCGGGTACCGATCGTAGACGAGATGCTTGAGCACCTCGGGAAGTCGAGCCACGACCCTCAAAGGTTGTGTCGCCGGTATGAAATAGGCGGCGCAGGCGCCCAGAACAAGCGTCTGAATGACAATCCCTCGTGGCGCCGACTGAACGGCGCAGAGCAGAGCGGGCAACGCCAGCACGTACACGTACGCCCAGCCGAGCGGGGAGATGATCGGCATGAGCGACAGCAGGCACAAGTACCCGACCATCCGCGTGCGCTGGGTGCCACGTCGCACCCACAGCCCGATGCCGATCACTCCCCCCAAGGCAAAGCACACGTTGACGATTCGACCCCAAGTGGGAGGCAACACGGAGAAGTCGCACTTCTCCCAGCGAATGTAGTCCGCAATCGGGCCCGCGGTGCGGGCGGCCGCGGCCAACAGAGACTGGTTGAGGATGTTCTGGAACGTCCGGCCGATCGTCGACGGCAGGACGTCGATAAGGTAAATCCAGTATAGATCGATGGGCACGAACGGAAGGCACAAAGCGGGAACGGATACGAAAGCGACCATGTATCCGACAAGCATCCGCCGAATATCGTAGAGAGGCCTTTCCCACAGGACGACCCATAGCAAGCATAGGATGGGGTATACTTTGAGCCACACGCCAAGCGCGAGTATTGCCCCCGCTAGGGCGGGGCGCCGCCGTTCGAGCAACCATCGGAAGGCGAGGCAGTCGAGCAGCACCAGCGTGTTGACCTGCCCAAAGACCATGTTGGTGTAGGTCGGCCCCGTGGCGAGAGCGATCAGCGCGAGCAAGACTCGATCGCGTGGGCGTACCCGCACCCCACTCGCCTCGAATATCCGCGCCAGCAGCTCGACGCTCGACACAGCAGCCGCAAGGGAGATCGCTCGGAAGAGCCAGCAGGCGACCGTCTGGGGAAGCAGAGCGAACGGTGCAAACAGCACGATGCTGGGAGGCGGATAGAGAAACCCCCTCAGATCGTGCACCCCCTCGTAGATCGTCGTTGGGTCCGCAAGAAAGCGCTGCGCAGCTTGCCAGTAGAAGTGAAAGTCGTCGCCTGCGGGGCCAACAACCCCGTCCAGCACCACGCTTCTTACGTGATAGAGGATGACCACCAACGAGACGATGCCGACGACGAGAGGGAGGAGTGGGCGTGCCAGCCTGTCGTGGCTCCTTTCGATGTCCGCCGTCATCGCGTCGCCGCGCACCCGAAGAGACGAAATCCCTCGCGGTGCCACCGAGGCGCCGTCTCCGGCTTGACCAGAACCGGCGCATGGCGCCCAGGGGCAAGAACCCGAGCGACCAAGACAAGAACGCGCGCAACGGTTGCGGCAAGCCAAAAGCCGAGGATGCGGAGCATCCGCGCGACCAGAGCACATCTGAAGCCGATCATCTAAGGCTCGTCCCGCCCGAGATTCTCAACGATCGTGCGGAGCAGGCCGACAAAGGCACGCCGCTAGCGGGCTCAAGACCGCTTAAGGTACTGTGGAACCGCTCCCTCACGCTTTTCCGCTGCGGCGTTGGTGGCGAACGTTCCAAGGTTTCGCAGTCCAGAAGGCAACTTGCGAATCGCGGGGGAGGCGCAAAGCCACAACCACCTTCTCCACGTGGTACTTGCGCGCGCGCCCTAACGCCCGCTGCCTCCCGATGAGGCTCCTTCCGGGGGACCTGTCCGGACCCTTGAGGGAACCCCTGTCACGCCGCGGGAACGGTTCTCGCTCAAGGGCCCGCGCGTATGAACTCCTCGACGAGGTCCGCGAGCAGGGGTCCGTTTCGACTGTTCAAGTGGATGCCGTCCCGTGGAGCATCCAGCCGTTGCGAACGCCGATCTCGTCGTTGCTCCAGGGCAGGACATACTGCCGGAACAGGTCGCGATAAAAAATGGCAGGAAGTCTAACCGCGTGAAGGCCTGACCCGGCGAAGCGACGACCATCTCCCGCATCCGCTCGTAGAGAGGGAGAGCCTCCCCGCGACAGAGACCCTAATGGATGACCGAAGTCGAGGCCCCCTGAAGCATGCCGGCCTCAGGGGGCCGCGCATCATGCGGCCGTTCGGAGATTCTCCCGCAGGACGCGCGGATGCCGCGGGGGCCTTCCCCTACGTCGGGCAAGTGCGAATCAAGTTCTGCCAAGATCCGCTCGTGCATCGGAGATATGGGCCTGTGCAGTACCCGTAGTCACAGACGAGGCCTGCCTGCGTGCACGACGTCCCGACATCGGGAGGTGATTGGGGACAACCGGCGGCGGGGGGTGGAAAGCACTGCCAGTATGGATGCAGGGCGGCAGGCTGGCCGTTCGTGCAATAGCACAGGCCCTGCGGGTACGAGCACGTCAAGCCATCCTGCGCGCATTGCTGTTGCATCGGGACGCTCGCGTAGGTTGCCGGGCACCCAGCGGAGAGAGGGGGAGTGGCATCACTGGCCGCATCCGGTTCGGCGCCTGCCTCGGCGCAGTCGGCGGGCGGTATGCACACAGGCCCGGGTCCCATCCCCCCGAATAGAGTGCTCAAGCAAACCGGGACCGGATGGCAGCACCTATCGGCCATCGAGGTGCATATTTCGTCGCTGGTGCATGTGGAGGTGCCGCAGGTTACCCCGGAGCCCGAGCTAGCCCCGGCGCTCGAACCGCTTCCGGCATTCCCTGATCCGCTCGCGCTCCCCGACGTCGGACCCCCCGAGGAGGAAGCGCCCGAGGAGCTATTGGCGCCCGATGTCGCCAAAGATCCGCTTGAAGCTCCGCTCATCGGTCCAGTCATCGATCCGGTCCCCGAACCGCTGGACGACCCGCTCGCCGAGCCGGCGCTCGATCCCTTGCCGCTGCCGCCTCCGTCGAGAGCTTGTTCGCCAAGGGTTACGGCGCTTCCCCCGCAGCCCATTGCCGCACCGCCGGTAACGAGGCAAAGCATCGCCTTACCCATCCACGGCCAAGCATGATTTGAAGCACGCATAAGGGGACCTCCTTGAGGGGCTTCGTTGGGTTTGTGCCCGGACATCGTTTTTTCCGTGAACAAAAAGCGGAGGTCTGCACAACAAGCGTTCTGGGACGCCTTAGTCGGGCTCAAAGGCGTGGAGCCCGGCGTTCCCGCCGGCTACGGCGGGGCGAGCGCGCACGCTTTGCGGACGCTCTCCACCAACGGCGAAGAGGGCGAGTCGTGCAAGAAAGCCTCCGCCTCGGTGCGCGCCGAGGGGTCGCCCGTCCTTCGGCAAGCCGCGAGCGCGCGGGCAGCCCTCCGCTCCTCCGCAAGCGCTCCGGCAGGGAACCGTTTTGCGTGCGCATCGAGCAAGCTCAAGGCGCGATCGGGTTCTCCCAACCGAAGGGCCTCTTGCGCGCTCTGCAAGAGTGGGAGCTCCTCTTCAAGCGTTTCTTGACTCGTCGTGGGTGGAGCCATCGGTGCAGCAGCTCGCGGAGCGATGGGCGCGCGGGGCGGAGCGCCGCGTGGGTCTGTCGCCAGGGGTTGGGCTGAGCCCACGGTCTCCGGAGGCGTTGCCGACGCCCCAGTCTCCGGAGGCGTTGCCAACGCCGCGGTCATGGGAGCGACGACTGGTGAGGTGGCCATGGGCGCCGATGCAGCCACGGGCGCGTTGGCTTGCGACACTGTTGCCGTCACCCAGCGACTCGCGTGTTGACGCGACACCACCGCTCCGGCGGCCGCTCCGCCCGCGATGAGCGCCGACACGGCGACGGCCACGACGACCATCTTTGCCGACCCGATGCCGGCTGCCGCGGTAGTCGTCGACGCAGCGCTCGCTGACGCGGCAATCATCGCGCCGGCCGCGCGCGCGAGCACGCGCCTCTTGACCCGTGCCTTTTCATGCCGCGTGGGGCGGTCCGTGTCGCGTATGGAATCGATCAGAGCTTGCGCTTTCGGGTCGAGGTCGTTCATGGCCCTCTCCATGCGTCGTTGGCGCGACGGCGTTCGAGCGCTTGCTCGAACTCTTCCTTGGCGGCGCGCAGCCTCGAATAAACCGTATTCACGTTCTCGCTGAGGATCTCCGCGATCTCGGGGGCGGTCATCTGCTCCAGGTGCGCGAGAACGAACACTTCGCGCTTGTCGTCGTCGAGCGACCGAAGAAGCTCATCGACCAGGCGCAGCTTGTCGCGAGTTTCGGCTTCCTGCAGTGGGCTGCGCCCCCGGCGGTCGGGAATCTCGTCCATGGGCGTCTCGGGGGCGGTTCGACAGGGCGATTCTTTTCGCTGCCACGACCGCCGATGATGACGCACGGCATGCACCGCGATGGCAAAGACCCATGTCTTGACGGAGGACCGGCCCTCGAAATCGCCCAGCTTGCGGTGGACCGCAAAGAAGACCTCCTGGACCACGTCTTCGACGGCCGCGTTCGGGACGCCGAGCCGCCGGACCGTCCGCCAGACGAGCTCGAAGCAGTCGTCATAGACGGCGTGGAAGCGAGGCGGCTGGGGCACGGCTCGAATCGGCGCGGACGGCGAGCTTTGCGGACCGCCCGGTCCGAGCTCAAGGGCCGGCAAAGCACGCGCTCGCGACATCATTGCCTTGGAGTAGTTCCCGGAGGCGCGAGAATCCGTTACCAAAAGCGATACGCCAGCCCAACTGCCGCCCTCCCTGCGAGGTACGGCGGGTGGTAGACGACGCCGGGAACATTTTGGAGAACGAAATCGCGTCGTTCGAGCGGCACGAGCAGATCCAAATGGACGGGGAGCGACCAGTTCCCGCGTGCGTCGAGCTTCGCCACCCCAAGCCCCCCTGCTCCCGCGGCCAGCCAGAGCGTGCTCTTGGTATCTATGCGGGTGACGCCCAAGCCGCTGGCCTCGATGCGTCCGACGTCAAGCTGGGCGCACGGCCCCAATTCGAGCCAACCGCCTCCGAACACGTTGCAAGCGTAGAGCGTGCCGGACACGAGCTCGAAGGTTCCTCCCGCGCTGCTGCTTGGGATCGTCGCCACCACGGGACGCAGCCAATCTTCGAAAGAAAGCTCCAGGAGGATCGAATCGATGCGCGTCGCAAGCGCCCCCCCGACCCCGTAATCGACGCTCGGAAGGACGCCCGCAGAGACGGAGACTGGAACGCCAACAGAAAAATGGATCGCGGGACCGGAAGTTGACACGTGCCCGGGGTTGTCAGCCTCCGCGGGCGCCGTTGGCAGGCTCGACGACGAATCGCGGGGAGGAGCGGGCGCGGCCTTCGCGACCGCGTCGGGGTTGATGGCTAGGGCCAAGATGAGAGCCGTGGCGGCCACGAGCCCTTGGCACGTTTGTGCGTGCAGCGTTCGCCGATGCGGCCCGGACGTGGATGCGGTCTCGATCGAGACCGACCAAACGCCCTCGTGCGACACCACCGCGCGCACGGTCCAACGGTCGCCCGAAAGTAGCGCTTGCGGGCCGCCCAATAGACGCTGCGTCGCAGCCAGGACGTCAGCCGATGAAGGACATTCGGGCGGCGCGCTCCACTCGAACGTAAGCGAGGGGATAGGAGGCGGCGGTTGAGCAAGGGCCGGCGAGGCAAAAGGGACCCCGAACGCGACGACCAGAAGCACCCAACGCGCGGCGGCCCCGCGTTTCGCGGCGGTCTCTTCGTTCGTCCTACCCGCCATGGCTCGCGCGGACCCCACGGCTCGCACGAAACAAGCCAATCGTAACGCCCGGAAATGAGGTCGCGCGCTTGTGCCACGCTGTGCCGTTGGCTTCCACGGCGGTCATGCCGTTGCCAGGTCGGGGTGACCGAGCTGCGCGTTGGCCTACTCGTGAACTTTCACTCGACGGCCGTCAAGCACGAGCTGCGGCGACTCACGCTGTCAAGAACTTCCCCGTCTTCCCGACTTCCTGTGAATTCTCTCTCGCGCCGAAGGGCCTCGCTGACCCAGAGATAAGCGCCGCACCTCATCGGCGGCACGGAGGGCAAGAGCGGCCTGTTCGTGTCGGGGCTCGGCGAGTTCTTCATCGACAAGCTCGATGTCCCCCACGTCGAGTCGTGGCGTGAGGGCATGGGGACGCTCGTTAGTGCGGGCGACTACTCGCCCACCACCGTCAACGGTTGGTTGGCCGTCTTGCGGGTCATCATGAAGGCGGCGAAGCGGGAGTTCCGGCTCGCGCACCTCGATGCGCTCGTCACCCGCAGCATCAGCGGGCACCTCACCGAGCGCATGCAACATCACTACTCGACCGTGAACTCGGACGAGCAGCGGCAGGGCATCGCCAAGGTCATCGAGCTGACCAAGGCATCGACATCGCCATCGAAGAGGGCGAGCGCAGCGGCATGTTCGATGGCAACGCGTTCGCGATCGTCCGCGCCGAGCTCGGCCTTCCGCCGCGCGGAAGCACGTGAGTCAATCCGGCATCATGACGGGGACGGCCTGCCGTCCGTTGCGGCGGTATACCCGGAAATCCTTATCGAGGGTCACCACCGTTGCGTGGCCGTCGAGCTCCGTCATCCGCACGAGACAGGCATCGGCAAGCGACATCGGGACGCTCGCGTATTTCGTCATCAGCTTGCGCACCACCTCGAATTCCGACGATAGGAAGTCGAGCGTAACGATCCCTCGGCTCACGAGTCCCATGACACCGCTTTGGCCACCCCTCGCCGGCCGCAAGACAAAGCACGCCTCGGAAAGCACTGCCTCACACGTGACCAGCGGCAGCTTGAAGCTGTTGAAGGTTTCCAGCACCCACTGGTGGCGCGGGTCGCGCGTGTCGAGAAAGGCGACGATCGGCCCCGTATCGACGATGCCCCGCGTCACCGTCCGTAGCCGGTCATGTATTTCGGATTCGTCGAAAGGTCTCCCGGACCGTCAAACATCAGGTCGGCCGCGAGTTCGCTGGCCAAGGGCGGCGCACTGCGCTTTGCGTACGTCTCCAATGCTCCGCGCAGCACCTTGGCGCGCGTGCTGCGCCGCTGCTTTGCAATCGCCGTCAACTGACGGTCGAGAGGCTCGGGCAACTTGATGGACGGTGCGCGCATGGCGATTTCCTTCGCGGTATTTACCTACGCGGATTATAAAACGATTCTCCCGAACAGTCAACGGCATGGTTCATCCAAGAGTTCTTTGCTCCCTGTGTTAGAAGAACGCGCCTTTGGCCCTCGGACCCCGCAGCGTACGGCGGAATCGGCCCGCATCAAGGACGCTGCGCGCCGCGCGCGGACGGCTTCGCCGTTCCTTGACCCGGCCTCGCTTCGCCGTGGATGGAGATCGTGGCGAGGGCGGTGGGACGGCAAGATCGCGCTCGCCGCCAGAGCGGCTTCGGGCTCGGCACTCTCACTCCACGAGGACGGACGCAAGCGGAGACGCGTGCGGCGCGGGAGTCGACGCTCCTCCGGATAGGCCCCTGAACGCTTGCATAGGTAGCCATTTCTCCACTACAAAGTGAGCATGACCGAGAGCGATCGGGCTTTGGAAAGACGGGGCGGAAGCAATCGGTCAGCGCGCGGCAACCCGCAGCACTAACTCGCAATAGCGGCTCACACGAGCCGCCGAGCGTGCTGACGTCGTCGAGCGCGGGGGAAACGATTGAAGCCGCCGAGGAATGTGCACGATGACCAAACTCGAGGACCTCCGACCAAATGCCGCTCTCCGTGGGGTCCTACCCGACGCTTTGGTGAGCGTTGTCAGCGTGCAGTGGTTCGGTTCCGAGGCACTCGAGCTCACCTACAAAACCGCCGCAGGCAAAGTTGCGAACGAGCTCTTGTATCGCCACGACGAGGCGCGCCTCGAGATCGTCGAGCAGGGCAGGCCCTGGAGCTTTGACGGCGACGGAGCGCTTTTTCGCCTCGTCTCGGAGGCACAGCGCATTCGCCTCGCGCACCTGTTCGACCCGGTGCTGGCGGTTCACACCTCCGTTGTCGATCCGTTGCCGCATCAGATCAATGCGGTTTACGAAGCCATGCTGCCGCGCCAGCCGCTGCGCTTCCTCCTCGCCGACGATCCCGGCGCAGGCAAGACCATCATGGCGGGGTTGCTCATCAAGGAGCTGATAGCGCGCGGGGACCTGCAGCGCTGCCTCGTCGTCTGTCCGGGCAGCCTCGCCGAGCAATGGCAGGATGAGCTTTACCGCCGCTTTCATCTGCCCTTCGAGATTCTCACCAACGACAAGCTAGAGGCTGCCCGCACCGGCAACTGGTTTCTCGAAACCAACCTCGCGATCGCGCGCCTCGACAAGCTCTCGCGCAACGAGGACGTGCAGCACAAGCTCCAGGCGCCGGATTGTCGCTGGGACCTCGTCGTCTGCGATGAGGCGCACAAGATGTCAGCCACCGTCTTCGGCGGCGAAACGAAGTACACAAAACGCTACCGGCTCGGCCAGCTCCTCTCGACCCTCACGCGACACTTTCTCCTGATGAGCGCGACGCCGCACAACGGCAAGGAAGAGGACTTCCAGCTCTTCATGGCGCTGCTCGACGGCGACCGCTTCGAGGGCCGCTTCCGCGATGGCGTCCATGTGGCGGACGTGTCCGACCTGATGCGTCGGATGCGCGCGCGGTCGTCATGGAGATCGAGCGCAGCCTGGGGTTTGATCCGACCGACCGCGAGTTCGAGAAGCTTGGCTACGACATCGAGAGCCGCGTTCCGGGCACCGGCAAGCTGCGATTTGTCGAGGTGAAGGGGCGTGTCGCGGGCGCGCCGACGATCACCGTGACCCGCAACGAAATCCTCTACTCGCTAAACAAGCCTGAGGATTTCATCCTCGCCATTGTGGAGTTCACGGGCGACGACAAGCATCGCGCCCACTACTTGCGTCAGCCCTTCCAGCGCGAGCCGGACTTCGGCGTAACCAGCGTGAACTACGACTTCGCCGAGCTCCTGGCACGAGCGGAGTCGCCGCGATGAAGGCATCGACGACCCCGAGGAAGAAGCTCATCGAAGTCGCACTGCCGCTCGAGGCAATAAACAAGGCGTCTGCGCGCGAGAAATCGATCCGACATGGAGGAGGCGCTCAACCTTGATGACCAGCAGACGAAGCAGGCCAAGACGCAAAAGGCTGCAGCCGATAGCGTGGTGACCGCACGCATCCCCGAGACCTACCAATGGTTGTTGGTGCCGGTACAGACCTCGCCGCAGGCCGCGATCGAGTGGCAGGCGCACAAGCTCTCCGGACAGGACGCGCTCGCCGTTCGCGTGAGCAAGAAGTTGCGGAACGACGAACTTCTGCTCACCAGCTTTGCGGGCACCCGACTCAGAATGGAGCTCGATCGGGTCCCGCTTTGGCGCGGCAATCACGTTGCCGTGAAACAGCTCGCGGAGGACTTTGCTCGCTATCTGTACCTCCCACGTCTCAAGGATTCGTCTGTGCTGGTCGGTGCCATTCACGATGGGATGTCGCTGCTGACGTGGCAGCAGGACAGCTTCGCCTTCGCCGATAGCTTCGACGAAGGCGCGGGCCGCTACCGGGGCTTGCGCGCCGGGCAGGGGTGCTCATTGTCTGATGCCAACGCGCCCGGCCTCCTGGTGAAAGGCGATGTTGCGCGCGCTCAGCTCGATGCGGGAAGCGCTAGGCCACCCATTCCAGTCCCGCCCGGTGGGAAGCCGGTTGACGGTTCCGGACCAACGTCGGGCAAACCGGGCTCGCCTGGAGCGGCGAAGCCCATGGCAGTGCATCCCACACGCTTCCACGGTGCGGTCCCGCTCGATGCGGCACGCGTCGGGCGCGATGCGGGCCGCGTAGCCGAAGAGGTGATCGCGCATCTCGCCGGTCTCGTCGGAGCGACAGTGACCGTGACCCTTCACATCGAAGCGGAAATTCCGGCGGGCGCTCCTGACCCCGTCGTGAGGACGGTCACCGAGAACAGTCGAACGCTCAGGTTCTCGACTCACGGCTTTGAAAAGGAATGACCGCAATCGAGCCGCCGCTAGGGAGCGATGCACCGTTCTCGACCCGTTGTCCGATTGCCAGCCGGGTTACCATCGGTCGATGGCTATCTCATCATTGACCGAACAAGCGAATACCCTGTACCCTCGGCAAACATGGCACTGTGCGGTCCATGACTTGCTTCGTCTGCATACAGACTTGATTTGATTGGGGGGACCTTCTACGAGCATGCCCACTGCTGCCACGATTACAGTTCGCGAAGCCATAGCTCTGCTCGACGGCCCATTTGCGAGCCTGGCGGAGGGCGTGGCTCAGCGTCGCTACGCCTTCTGGCTAGGCTCGGGCATTTCGCGTGAGCGCGTCGACGATCTCAGGGGCGTAATCGCACGGGTTCTTACGCATCTGCGAGACGGAATTGACGCCGCGAATCCGTGTTGCGCTTACCGCACCGCGCTAACCGAGGCGATCGCTCTTGCCCATCTGTCGCCGAGCGACCGCGCGCAGGTCGATTTCGCCGTACCAGCCGCGAAGTGGCCGGTCATTGATACCATTCTCACGAACCTGACGCGCGAATACTCTCGCCTTCTCGATATTCGCGTCGGTGGCCACGCCGAGCCGGACTACCTGCTTTGGGACGTGGTCAACGTTCCGGCGACATTCGCGGCGGCCAGCGCTACGCCGGATTGCGAGCATATGTGCCTCGCCATTCTGGTGCTGGAGGGCGTTGTGCCTGACGTTCCGACAGCCAATTGGGACGGCCTCATAGAAGCGGCTGTCGATGAGCTTACTGGCGCGGCCGGAACGGCACTGCGGGTCTGTATCCTGCCCGACGATCTACGGCAGCCTCCCTTGCTCGCTCGTCTCCTCAAGTTTCACGGCTGCGCCGTCCGTGCTGCTACCGAACCACACACGTACCGACCGCTCCTCATCGCCCGGTATTCTCAAATTACGGACTGGCCACATAACGGCGACTATGCGCTTATGCGCCACCAGTTGGTCGACTTGGCCGCGACCAAACCGACTCTCATGATCGGTCTGTCGGCGCAAGACGTCAATATCCAATTCCTTTTTGCGGAGGCCCGTGCGCTCGTCGCCTGGGCTTGGCCGTGCAATCCTCCAGCGCATGTTTTTGCTGAAGACGGTTTGGGGGACGACCAGCGCAACATTTTGAGGGTTGTATATCGCGAGGCCTATGACCGCAACGTTCCAGCGATCGAGGCCAGCGCACTATTCCGTGCCTACGCCAAACCCGCCTTGACGGCTTTGGTGCTGCACATCTTATGCGCGAAGTTGCGTGCGCTTGCACAGGCTGTCGCGGCTCCGCATTTGACGGACGCTGAGCGTACCGTCATAGAGCGGGGCATTGTCAGGCTTCGCAATCGCCTGTCGGACGCCGCGGAGCCCGATAGACTGGCGTTTATAAGGTCGGTCGTACGAGCAGCGACCCAGGTAATGGCCCTGTTCCAGGACGGGACGCCCGTTGCTGATCGCCGTTACCGAGCACTGGGCGATGCGCCAGTCCATCGGATAGCGGCTGGTCCCGACCTCGCCACCAACGGCATGCGCGAGCTCGCTGCTGCTCTCGGCGTCCTTGGTCTTGGCGACGAGGCCGGAGACTGGACCGTCAGCGAGCCCGATCCGACCCGCCCACAAGCTGGTGCGCTTCGGCTAGTCTCTGGGGGAACCACCATGCGCATCTTCTTCGCCGCCAATGCTCGCGCGGGTGTTCACCTCGAAATCAATGGGCTTGTGACGCCCGCCGATTCCGATGCGGTCATTGTTCATTCGACCTCTCCAGTCCCGAAGATGGCGAGATCACCGCTTGCTCCTCCTGGCCGCATCGGCCGCACAGGCTTGCGCAACGTCGGCATGGCCGGGCTTCTGCATGAAGCCACAAGCTCTGGCAGTCTCGGAGCGCGATTCCGGGAGGAGGCGGCCTTATGACTCAGAGTCAACCCGTGACCCGAGTCGTCGGGGTCCTCACACACGCCGGATATCGTCATCGCGCGGCACCATTAAAGATTGCCTCCGTCCCATTCGAGTTCGCCGCCCTCCTGTTGGGTTCGGATCGCGCCAATGACCTCATCATTGTCATTGATACGCTTGTCGATAGTGAGGAGCGCATCCGGCAGAAGGTTGAAGGGCTCAGCCGCGCACTGGACCTTGTAGCATCCCGTCGTCCGCTGACGGTAGTGCTCGTCGGACCACCACCTCGACCGGCGATCGTCGAAGCTCTTGGGCGTGTGAGTCGCGTGCTCAGTGTCGGCACACCAACCGGTGATACAGCAGAGCGCTTTCTGGCCGACACGCTCGCGGTCCTATTACCCCTTGCATTGCCCGATGCCAGTGAGGCCGTCGTCGATCCGTTGACCGAGATCCGCAGACACCTACCGGATGATTTTGACCGCAATGTTATTGCTCCCATGTTCGCAGCTGCCACAGGCGGATCGGAAGCAGTAAAGGAGGCACTGCGAGAGCTATTAGAGGCACCCCTCGAGACGGGCTCGGGGGACATTGATCCATGAGTCCGTCGCTTAACAGCGTATCCATTTCTAATTTTCGAAGCGTCAATGGGACCATCACCATTCCGCTCCATGCCCCCGTCGTCTTGGTGCATGGCCTAAATGGGGCTGGAAAGACCAGCGTACTCTCGGCAATCGAGTTAGCCTTGACGGGGGACATCGTCGCCATGCAGCGCGCGGATGCGAACTACCGAGCGCATTTGATCCATCGGGGAGCGGAGCAAAGCAGGATTCTTCTCGATGTAGAGGGCCTGGAGACTCCGTCCACGAGACCGCACCAGAACATCATTAGACCGGGCGGTATTCAGGGCGGTTCGCTGTTGCCCGGCGATCGAGGCCGCTTTTTCAGCGAGCGCTGCTATTTGGCCCAGGCCACGCTCGGCCGGCTGCTCGAAATATATCAGAACGCGAATCCGCGAGAAGAGTCGGCGCTAACACATTTCGTGAAAGATTTGTTGGGACTCGACGCGCTCGACGCGCTGATCGACGGGTTGCGACCCGCGGCGGATGTTCGTAACACGCGACGCTTGTCGCCTGCATACGCGGACGCCGAGGCGAGAATTCAGACGGTGGCAGCGCGCATCGAGGATAACAGGAAGAAATTGACTCAGGCGTTGAATGAAGCCATGCAGCGACGGGTCGCGATCCGCGCCGTGCTGGCCGCTCTCTCGCCGCTTCCGGAGCCGGCCCTGGGTGCCGACCTGCCCCTGGACGTGGAGGCACTGCTAAAGCGTGAAGACGACGATCGGCAGCTTATCGCGCTCAACGGCTACCGACGTGACCTGGCGAGCCTCCGAAAGCGGACACTCCCGGTTGCGACCACTCCGGCGGCACGTGACGAGGCCGCAGCGATTGTTGACGAGCAAGCAGCGCGTGTCGCTGCCGACACCTGGCGAGCGACGACGGGCAGATTGATCGAGGCTCTCATCGGGGAAGTGCGTAAGAGTTTCCCGGATCTTCCTTCGATTGCTTCTACGGATCCAAAGACCGCGTTTCAGACTGCCGCGACGCGAATAGAGGCCGAGCTCCAACGGTGTGTCCGCGCGGTTGCGGCGGACGACGCGCTTGTTGCGCAGGTCGAAACATTGAATCAGGAGGTCGAACAAAGCCGGGCGCGAGTCGCCATTGCCGATGAGCAGCTCGCATCCATAACCGGCGAAGCGGAGGGCTTGAGTAGAGCGTTAGCGGCGCTCATTCCCCACATTCATGGTGACGAGTGTCCGGTCTGCGGTCGGGACTATCATGAGGTCGCTGAAGACCCACTGGTGCACCGGGTCTCAACGCAGGTCGCACGCCTCACCGAGCAAGCGGGCAGATTGCAGGGCCTAGGACGAACGCGCGCGAGCGCGGTGACCGAGCAGGCGAAGGCCGAGCGCGAGCGGGACACGGCGATCGGCAAACGCCTGAATCAGGAAGTGCGTGCCGCTCTCAAGGCGCGTGTCTCTGATCTGACGGAAGCCAAGCGTCGCTTGGTGGAGGTGGCAGCATCGGTCGATGCCGGCGCCGCAGTCGTCAGTAGGGAGGCGGAGACTCAGCGACGCGTTGCGGAGATTCGTAACCGTGATCGGCTGACAAGCGAACTGCGTTCAGCGGTCGTCGAGCTATGTACCACCCTCGAGCAGCGCGAACTCGGCTCGTCAGAGACAATCCAGGCCGCTATCGAGCGGCTCGAGACTTATGTGGTGTCCCTTGAGGCAGCCACGAATGAGCGGCAGAGGAGGCGGCGCGATGCGCTAGGGCAATACAGACTGTTGCAGGAGCAGGAGAAGCAGATTCAGAAAGTTCAAGTGGACGTGTCTTCCGACGAGGCGCTCAAGCGACGCTGGGAGGAGCGCTTTGCAAGAGCCGAGCATCAGCGACAGACCGCCAAGGCAATGGCGCGCGCGGCTGCGAGCGCGCGGACGACTATTGTAGGCCGCGTGTTTAACAGTGCACTCAATAGAATCTGGCGCGATCTGTTCGTGCGCCTTGCTCCGACCGAGCCGTTCGTGCCGGCCTTTCGTCTACCGCAATCGGCAACCGAGCCGGTCACGGCTCAACTCGAAACGGTTCATCGCGACGGCGGTAGTGGAGGTGCTCCTGGCGCGATGCTCAGCGCGGGCAATCTCAATACCGCGGCCCTCACGCTCTTCCTGGCGCTGCATCTGTCAGTGACGCCTCAACTGCCTTGGCTTGTTCTCGATGATCCGGTGCAGTCAATGGACGAGGTCCATATTGCGCAATTTGCCGCGCTTCTTCGTACGCTTGCAAAGGAACACCATCGTCAGCTGGTCATCGCGGTCCACGAGCGCCCGCTATTCGAGTACCTCACTCTCGAACTGAGCCCCGCCTTTGCGGGTGACCAACTAATCACCATCGAACTCACCCGATCCACCACCGGCGCGAGTCTTGCTGAGCCGACTTATCACAAATGGGAGCCTGATCGCGCTGTGGCCGTCGCTTAGGCCTAGCGGCGGCGTTGGCTGGCGCGGCCGCTTCTAGATGCTCACAGCTGCACCCTCTCGATCTCGGCCTTGCGCTTGCGGTCGCCGGAGCGGTTGTAGAGCTGCGTGGTCTTGATGTTGGCATGTCCGGCGAGCTGGCGCGCGCTTTCGAGGTCGCTGCCTTCGGCCTCCAGGTACAGGGTCATGCCCGTCGCCCGAAAACTATGGTTGCAGATGTCGGAGGGGAGGGCGGCGGCTCGGCAGCGGCGCTTGACGATGCCGAGCGCCCCGCGCTGCGAGAGCGCGGCACCCGAGAGTTTGCCGCCGTGGCCGGGCGCATTCTGCCAGAGCGGCGCGTCGGGCGCATCGCCGAGTCCTGCGAGCGCGACGTAAGCGTCGAGATACTCGGCCGCGACGTGATGGAGCGGCACGATGTGGTCCTTGCCGTTTTTCTCATGGAGCAGCAGCGTCGCGCGCGACGTGCCGGCGCCCCGGTAATCGCGCACCGTCATCGCGACGAGCGCGCCGATGCGCGCCCAGGAGAATAAAAGAGTGGCGAGCAGCGCCTTGTCGCGTGCGCCAACGACGCTCGACGCGTCGATAGAGTCGAGCAGCGCTTTGGCCTCAGCGCGATCGACGATCGGCGTCTTTCCCGTGTTCTGGCTGTAGCGCGGCCCGCGCACGGCGTGCGCCGGGTTCGCCTCGCATTCTACGACGAGAAGTCGCCGGAGATTGTAATTACCCACGGGTGAACCGACATCGCTCCAGCTCGCGCGGCATGCGGCCTCGTTCCCTTCTTCGACTCTGTTCTCGATTCGACGCCCTCGGCCGACGCGATCGCTTCAGTTTGTCAGCACGCGTTGGAGGGACTGCGCATGCTCCAAGTGCATGGCAACCTTCGCCCGCACGGAGGTAATGAAGGTCTTCACCGCCGCCTCTTTGGCGTTTGGCAGTAGGTGCTGATCGATGAGGTCAAGCACCGCCTGGTGTTCTTTGACCTGCGTATCGACATATCCCCTTGTCAAAATCCGCGCCGCTCTCCGAGTCGAGCCGCGCTGGTCGCCGGCTAAAACCTTCCTTTGACCGATATGCCGCTAGGCGAGACCACGAGGGCCGTGGAGGATGCGTGCGGCGATAGGACCGCAACGAGCACCGCGCCGCCGACGACTCCGACGAGGCCTGCGGTGGTGAGCACATTCACCAGGGTGCTCGCCACACGGCCCTCGTTCACCTCGGGCCTCAGAGAAGGATCGCAGGGTTGGGTCTGGTAATTAGGACAGCGCCGCTCGAGCGTATCGTGCGCGGACAGGTAAAAAGCGAAGCTCACTCCGGCCCCGACCAGGCTTGCGCTTCCGATGCCGACCGCAACCCAGCCTGCGGTACTGGGGTTCCAGGGGGTCGCAACGCGTGCGGGCGTGGCGATCGGTGAAGCGCCTTCGGGGGGATTCTGCACGTTGAAACTCACTCGAACCGACTGGCCCGACACCAGATTGACGCGCTGTTCGAGAATGTGGCCGTCTGTTCCGACGGCCCGCACGAGGTAGAGGCCGGGGTCGCTTTCGATAGGAGCTCCGCGCCGGGAAGGGTCGATTGGCTCTCCGTTGACCGTGACCTCGACTGCGCCCATCGGCGCTCCCGGCCGGCCTACCCCCGAGAGATCGATGAGGAGGCTCGCCACTTTCGCGCGAAGCCGATTGGCGGCGTCGTCGGCATCCTGCTGCCATCCTTCGTAACGCGGGCTCGGGCTGTCCGAGAGGTCGCGTTTGAGATCGAGCCAAGTCTTTCGCGCCGAGGCGTAACGGCCGGTCGCCTCCTCGCATTCGGCGATGTTACGAAGGCTGCCAAGGCCCGCGGGATAGACTTCGAGCGCTCTACGAAAGGCCGCTTCGGCCGCCGGACATTCTCCGCGCAGTCGAAGCCTGCGCCCCTGGATGAAAAGGTCGGTCGCCTCCGGCGGCGGATCGGCGCGTGCGGTCGGGGCGACGAAGCCCACGGCGAACGCCGCCGCCGCGCATCGCCGGAGCAGCCGCCGCGCCACGCGAGTCAAAGGACGTCGCTCCGATCCCGCACGACCGCGGTGTGCACCGCGCTCGGCGTCGGACGGCCTGTCGGGCTCGAAGCGGCATGATCAGTCGGGCCCCAGAGTGGAGGCAAACCGGAGGCCGGCGGAGCTCCCCGCGAAGGCCGGGGCAGGCCAGCCGCCGTCGCGCCCGACTGCTTGGTTCGAGGGGAGGGGGCGAGGTCTTCCGTGGGTGATTCCACGGTGGGGACCGCAAGATCCCGCTGGGCGATCCATTCCGGCCGTTCGCGGGGCTCCGCCGCTGGGATGGATGAAGGCGCGAGCGCTACCTGACTCGCGCGCAGGTGCGCGCGCGATTGCAAACCGACCTCGATCCCCAGTGCGACGACGAGCGGCACGAACGCAAGGGCCGTGAGAAGGCGCCGACTGCGATGGTGCGCCGAGACGCCCTGCCATCCGCGCTGCATCGAAGGGGGCGGGGAGCTACGCGACGGCAGCGTGTGCGATAGGATCGTGCTCGATGCCGCTGGTGCGCCCTCTGCGCAAGCGTCATCGAAGCCACGGACCAGCTCTTGCGCTGTGGCAAATCTGTGCGCGATGTCTTCGGCAAGCGCGCGCTCGAAGAAAGCCTCGACGGCGGCGGGGATGTCCGAACGACGGTGACCTATGGGGATGGTCGCCCCCATCCAAGCGCTCCTGTAAAGCTCGTCCGGGCTACAGCCGCTGACTGGAAGCTCGTTGGTGAGGGCCTCATACGCGATGGTCGCGAGCGCCCAGAGATCGCACCGCGCGTCGAGCCACGTCTGCCCTCGCGCCTGTTCCGGGCTCATGTAGCCAGGAGTTCCGCACACGACCCCGGCACCGGTTGAAAAGGGCGCGATGGACGATTCGCGGTGGATCGTTCTGGCGATACCGAAGTCGAGCACCTTGACGAGAAGGCCTCCGTCTTCGTCTTTGGTCAAAAAGAGGTTCGAAGGCTTGAGGTCACGATGCAGCACCCGCTCGGCGTGCGCGTGCTCAAGGGCACGCGCGACTTGCCGGACGATGACCTGCACGGTCGAGAGGGGAAGCCACTCACACTGCATCAGTCTGGTTTCCAGCGTCACGCCCTCGAGTGGCTCCATGACGAGGTAGGCGAGACTGCCGACCTCCCCGTGGTCCGTTACCTGGACGATGTGGCGCGTCCTACGCGACAGACGAGCGGCGACCTGGGCTTCGAATCGCAGCCGCGTGGCAGCACGGCTGGCATCTTCGCCGCTCGCCGCGGTGAGCGCGTGCGCCAGTAGCTTGATCGCGACGTTCTCGCGCAGGCTCTGGTGATGGGCGAGCCAAACCTCACCCATCGAGCCGCGACCCAGCAGGCTGATCAGACGATATTTCTCCGCGATGACGTCGCCGACGCAAAGCGGGCTCATGGCCATCGAGCTTTGCTGGACCTCATGAGCACGCGGGCCCGAGGCAACGCATATGCCAGGCGCGGTGTCCGGCCCCGCCCGCGCTAGAGCGTCCTTCCCTACTGACATGTGCCAAGAAGGCCGGTTTGCAAGACCGGCAGTTGGCACGTGAGTGGATAGCAACAAGCCTCTGTAGCCACGGTGCATGTCCCGCCGGAGCCGACACACGAGCTCGCGCAGGTCCCGAAGCCGTTCGAGTTGCCCTCGTTCGTGCATGCCCCCGAGCAGCAATCCGATTGGTTTCGGCACTTCACTCCGTTGGCCGCACACGCGGAGGTGCACGTCGTACCGACGCAGTCCTGCCCGGCAGAGCAGTCTCCGCTGCATTGCACGGGCTGCCCACAATTGTCGGTCAGAGTGACGCTCCCGCAGCGACCCGAACAAGGGCTCGTCGGGGCGCAGCACGTGCCGCCCGCGAGACAGAGCGCACCCATCGGGCAGTCTGCCGTCCCAGTCACGCCGCAGTTGACAGCAAGGCCGCAATTGTTCGTGGCCTGACCGCACTGCATACCCGCGCACGCCTTCGATGTGGCCTCGGGGACGCATGGGGCGCCGGATGACGCACCGCTGGCGGAGCCGGATGGGGCGCCACTGCTTCCGCCGGAGCCGGAAGGGGTGCCGCTAGGGCTGCCCGAGGCTCCCGACGGAGTCCCCGCGCTGCTCGCGCCAGAGCCGGAGGGACTGCCCGTGTTGCTCGCACCCGAGCCTGAAGCGTGGCCCATATTACCGCCGGAATCGCTGGGTTGTGGGCTTCCGCTGCCGCCCGTAGGAGCCCCAGAGGACATGGTCGAACCGCTCAGCGAACCACTGGAGGACACGCTCGCGTCATAGGGCTCGGAGCGACCACTGCCGCTGGATCCGCTCAAGCTCGGGGCTGTGCCGCTTATGTCCGATCCGCTGCTGGCGCTGCCCCCCGTGCCGCTCAGTTCTGCCGACCCAGAACCAGCCTCGAAGTCGGGGGAGCTCGCCTGAGAGATCGCGGGCGACGGTGCACCTAGAAAAGGGCCGGGCCCGGACCCATTTGGCGCGCCAACGTTGTCGCCACCGGAGGGGGAACCGTCGCTGCCGCTTGCTGAGCCGAAGTCGACGTTTGGGAAGGCACACGCGTGGAGCCCGAACGCGGCGAAGACGGCGAGCAGAATGGATGTCGCGTGCCTCAGCGAGCTCGCCATGGGCGACTCCTGAACGCAATTTTCGTTCTAACTCCGCGTCCTGGCCGCGACGGCGCCCCCTCGTTGAGCGCGCCCCCACGCGCACGATGAGCGTGGCACTCACGCGCGCGCGGGGCGAATTGACGCGCAGCTCGGCGTCCCCGGTTGCGTGTTGTCTGTCTTCCGGCCAGAGTCGCGACCGAGGCTCCTAGCTTCGTCCGCTCGATCGATTTTCTGGCATTCGAGGGTCTCGCCTAGCTTCGTTGGAGCGATTGCGAGACGCAGGCTGTCGCCGATCGCTTGCGAGACATCGAGGAGAGCCTCCACCAGCCGATTCTCGGCAAGTGCGCTCTTTCTACCTCGGGCGTGGTGGACCTCGAAGACACAGGGTTAAGCGTTCGCGCTCATATGCTTTTGCATGGCGCCGCGTAGGGGGCCGTCCTCGAAGCGCAGGTACTGCTCAAGCAACTCCGCCAAGGTGCAAAGGACAGGCCTCTTGTTGTCGGTAGCTTCGTAGAGCAGCGCCCGAAGCGTCGCATGCTCGCGACGCATGCGCGCGACGAGCGCCCCTTCGCCCGCTGCCCCGAGAATGGGCAAGACGACATCCTCTTGGGTTTGCAAGTGCGACTCGAGCTCCTCCGTAAGCGACCGCATTGCCTCAGTAACGTTGACGACGCCTCCCGGTTGGTCGCAGGCACAGACGATTCGGCGAGCAAGAGCCAGTTCGCGCTCTCGCTTGGGCGAGCCCGGATGCAAGTCGCCGTTGCGTTCGGCAGACGGCTCGCCGGTCGCGGAGTGCGTCGAGTCCTTCACCATGAGCGCCTCGTTATCCGGTATGGGTTCGCCGTGACGCTCGAGATGGCGTCGCGCCTAGGCATCGCATCCGAACCATAGCGATACCGTTGCGGAACTCCCTCCGAGCGTCTCGATCAGCGTCGCAGTGAGCACGAGCAGTTGCCTTCGGAGCTCCCAGACCGCCTGAGCGCTCGCACTGATGATGAGGTGCCCCGGCCTCGCATGTAGGAGTCCACGGAGGAGGGCTCGGGCCACAACCTCCCGTCGCCTTGTTGCACGTCTGTTCACATTGCTGTTGCAGGCAAGCACCGCAAGCTCAAGCCGGTGGCCCTCGCCCTCAATTCGATCGCGTGCCCGCTGTAACAAGGCCTCATGCGACTCGCTGGTTGGCGGACCTACGGCCATCACGTCGAAGCCGGCCCCGATGATCGGTTTCGGCCAGCCGCTTTCCGGCTCCATGACGACGAGCGCGAACGACCGCATGTTGCGACCTCCGCGCGTCGCTCAGCATGCGCCGTTCCAACCGCGATCTCGCGCGGGGCCAGACGCCAGGCGTTGCCCACATGGCGGCCCGGCAAGCTTCTCTTTCGCATCGCTCTTCGAGAGACGGGGCCCATGTGGAGAACAATTGAGGCGAGGCGGCACGGGACATTTTTTCTCGTCGGGGCAAAAATGGCGCCAGCTTGCCGGACACCGCCAGCCACAACGAAGCGACGACGCTGGAGCCCAGTGTTCCGCCCCGTATTTTGGGGGCCAAAAGCCTCAAACAAGAGGACGTGGGGGTACGACCTGTGCAAGGCGCGGCAGCCTGAAGTGGACAGCCCGCCCAGCGGGCGACACGAGAGGTCCCCATGATCGAGCGACTGCGAGAGCCGGCTGCTATCGAAGGGGTTACGGGCCCAAGGGCACGCGAAGCGCGGGTGCGACCCACCGCGGACTGCGATCCATTGTCGAGCGTCTTTCAGGACCTGCAGGTCCCGCTGGCATCGGTCGTGATGGGCGCGGGATTTCTGCGCAGAGCGCTCGTCGGCGATGACAAGGCGGCGCTGCGCATAGTCGACGCTATGCGTCGAGCTGCCGTGCGTATGGACCAGGTCATCGTGAGCCGATCTGATCTGGCGAAATTGGAGAGGCATGAGCTCACGCTTGAGATCCGTCCGCGCGGACTCGGAGCCATCCTGCGGACGGCGTTCGAGCAGATTCTTCCAGAGGCGGCGGCTGAAGACATCCCGGTCTCGCTGGAGCTGGACCCCGATGCGCTCGCTCTTCGCGTGCCAGTTGATCGCACACGCTTCCTGCAGATCCTGGCGCATCTCGCGACGTGCGCTCTTCGGGTTGTTCCGGAGGGTGGATCCATCATCATGTGTGCCGGCTCGAAGACGAGCGCAGCCGTTCAGATCGGAATCGAAGCGAAGGGGGCGGAGGGCGCGGACTCACATCCCCTTTGGCGAGACCTACCAAGGCCGCAGCTCGCCGTCGCGCAAGAGCTCATCGAGCTACACGGCGGCCGCCTGACAGTTGTCGACGACGGAGGCACATTTACCCTGAGCTTCAGCCTCCCGCTGGTGTGACTAGCTAGCTGTGGAGGTGCCGAGGTTCACGGTGCTGGCGGGCATATGCACGGGCCAGGGTGCGCTGCGAAGACGCCAGTTGTCATGACGCCGTCCCAATAGACCACCTTCGCTTCGTCCAGGCATCACCCGACACCAGCCGGAAGGCCGCCGGCTCGACGGTCGTGCTCGCGGCGCCAGTTCGCCGGCAGATTGTCCAGTTGCATCGACTGACGCGCGCGTCCGGCGCAACCGTGACCTCGAAGCGAACGAGCCCGCAGTGACAGCGTCCTTCGTGCTTCTCGCTCTTAGCCATGACGGCACCTCTAGACTCTCGTGATGCGAGCGGGGCAACCCTTTTCGCCCACGATGGCCAGGATGGACGCGGGCCCCGTTGACCTACGCGGCCGCCCACTCAATCGCATGGTCCAGTTCGTTGCGGCCGAAGTGCTTCAGCTCGGTCCTAAGAAAGAGCTCGCCGAGATTGGACATGATCTGCGCGAGACGGCTGTCGGCTGCGAGCGCAACTCGACGCACCCAGCGTTGGTGCTCGCGCACGAACTGAACATGCCGAACAAAGGCGCCGAGCCCTTCCCAACTCGGAAACTCCTGCAGGTGCACGACCACGCCCCGCAGCGCACCGTGCGCCTCGATCCACGGGTCGATGAGAAGCGCGAGGGCGTCGAAGTCCTCCGGACGAAGCGGCCCAGTCGGCTCAACGACCACTACGCCGGAATCGGGAATCAGGCGATGCGATAGGTGTGGAGTTATTCTGGCTACAAGCCAATCGAGCCCGGCCTCGCGCGCAGCGAATACTTGTACCGGGCGCGGCACCAGCGCTGCGACGCGGTGCGCGCGTTCGCGCATCGCTAACAATGGCGCAACGCTCAAACTGGCTCAAGTAGTTCAAGCCCACTCGTGCTTCCTCCCATGCTGCGCCCGCAGTGAACCCGCGGAAATCCGGAGCAAACTCGTAGAGGAGTCGAACGCGACGACTCTCGCGTCGAGCATCATGAAGCAGTGGACGAAAGACTTCATCGCAATCGCGTTTCGTGAGCTTGCGCTCAGCGCGCAATCCGTCGATGCCGTCCGGCAACTCGCATATTCGCTGGAGCATGGTGACCTCTTCGCGTGTTGATGGCGCCGCTGGACGTCAACTTTCTACCGCGCCGGGTGTGCCGGTCGAGTCCCTGCAGCGCGGCTGGAGATACGAGAGGGCCCGACCCTCGTTCACAAGGAGCCGGGCTCTTTCTGCTGCGCCCGAGCCACTCATGTCGTGCCCGGCGGAGGGATATGTTCAAGTCGGTCGCGAAGCAATCGAGCGACATGCTCACGGCGAACGTCGTCTGCTATCTCGGCAGCGCGAAAGCACGCACCGGAATCGGGGAGTGCGCGAACGAGACCCGGATCGCCGGCTTCACCTCGAATGAGAGTCGCCACTCGATGGCGTAGATTGGCACAGGGCTCGACCCAAACAATGGCGTCGCGCCTTCCCATCTGTTGCGCCACCAAAACAAATACGCCGGGCCCGTCGGGCGCGTGCTCGAGGCTGTCCTCCACAAGGGGCCAGTCGTCCGTCCAGGACGTTTCAGTCGAGGAGTCCCAGTGCGGGAACATCGCTGGATGTCGCGCAGGCATCCCTAGCATCGCCCTCAAAACATCAAGGGTCGAGAGCACGCCAACGGCGGCTCCCGTCCCGTCAACCACGATCAAGTGATGCAGGTCTCCGCAGGCAAGGCGCCTCGCGGCGTCCTCGACGGTCATCGACGTCGGGACGCTCACCGCCGGTTTGCTCATGCGTTGCCGCGTCGTTCCATCCGCTTCGAGCACGTCATGGAGCGCAAGAACGCCGACGAGCCGCTGTTCGTCGTCGATAACGGGCGCGGCGCCGACTCCAAAAGAACGCAGCATGTCTCGTGCCTGACGCGCAGGAAGGTCGGGCCGCAGCGAGAGCAGCTCACGATTCATGATTTCTTCCACGATGACCGCCATGGCGCCCCCGACCTCTGGAGCAAGTGCCGCGCCAGCCGACTTGGCCTACTCGCCTTGGCCGTGTCAGCGCTATAGCCACACGTTGTGACATCGTGTCCCGCGCCTTACGAACCTTTCGCGCGTTCAGGGGTGCGCCGGCGGGGCAAATGTCGCACGGTTAAGGGTGGCGTCTGGGCGGGAGGGAGGACCAAGGCATGACTCGCAACGTACTCAATCGTCGGATGTACCGGCGGATACAAGCCCCCATCCACTGTCGTCAGGCAGGCGTGGAGTTTTTCGGGCCGCACATTGAGCCCGTCGACATCAGCTTCGGTGGCTTGCGGATCTACAGCGACGAAGAGTATGCGGTGGGAGCGTATGTGCGGCTCGACATTTTCACCCCGGGCGCCTCGCCCGCGACCTTCACCGCCGAGGTCATGTGGATCCGGGCATCGGACAAAGGTGCGCCTGGGCGCTTCGACGTCGGGCTTGCGTTTGTCGGGCTGATTCCGGACGCGCTCAACATTCTGCGGCCCTTGCTTGGGCAAGAGGAAGAATTGGACGGCTCCCCCGAATGGACCATCGAACAGATCCCGGCACCCGCCGAAAGTGCGGTCGATATCGACCTAGAGGAAGAGGCGACCACCAGTGAGCCTCCGCCAGCGGCGCCCACGACAGTGCGGAAGGGGCAAGACCCTCGCTAAACGCTTCTCTTTGCGCATGCCGCCCTCGAGCATGCCGAGCACGCGGCCAGCCCCGGCGAGCCGGACTATTGCGAGCTTCGAGCGTTTATTTCGTTGGCTCCACGATGAGCTCTACTCGACGATTGGTCGCGCGGCCCTCGACGGAGCTATTGTCGGCGGCCGGATTGTCAGGCCCCCGGCCCTCGGCCTTGACGAGGTCCTGCGGAATTCCTTTTCCGACGAGGTAATCGCGTACGGCGCTCGCGCGTCTCTGCGAGAGATCCAGGTTGTTCGAGCGCGTCCCGACGTTGTCGGTGTACCCAACGATGTCGATGGGCTGCTCCTCGCCTTTTAGCGCAGCTGCGATCTGATCGAGCTTGGCGATCGCGGCCGGCTTGAGCTCCCACTGGCCCGTCTTGAAGAGCAGCTCGCCCTGCAGCGTGATGACCATCCCTCGCTCATCGTCTCGGAT